>Ga0115846_100014_pt2 | contig 64032 bp, 56 predicted proteins | sample InSIn5gowninarea_2_FD_83860 | JGI IMG/M metagenome (GOLD analysis project Ga0115846, IMG submission 83860) | reverse complement strand
CGTTGCTACCGGTTGGGGCTCGCATAGCAAGTTGATCGAAGGTCAAGCATTCACCACCAGCCTTCTCGATTCTGGCACGTGCAGTGGATGTGAATCGCAGAGCGGCGATGGAGAGTTTTGGAACTTCATATCCAGAAGTCTTCCAGGTCGTGTACATCGTGAACACCATCGCTGATGCCATGGCCTTGGTCGCATAACACCAAATTAATTGATTCATTTCTAACCAGTTTCACGTCCATTACTTGCTTGGGTATCTCTGAGAGGACGGCCTTATGATTTCTCCGTCGTATGACCAGCGCCTGTCATCCTCGAATGACAATTTCCGCGACTGGTCACGTGTGTTGACAATGTTATTATTGTTGTTTTGATTTTCCTCGTCGCGTGTTTCAGTATTCTAGACCTGAGACATCATTGGGTTACCTCGTTTGCTTCGCATGTTGACACCACCAGAAGATGTGAGCGAGAAGAATAACGAGGCGACGAAGAGAGCGAAGGTAAACCACAAAAAGGCAGTAGCTGCTTGGGCTTCTCGGCATCGTCCACTAGGGTTGTGGGAGCCGTTGGTGACACGGTTGTGGGTGACATAATCCTGAATAATCATTAGTGCCACGCATGTGTTTCGATCATATTTTATGTAGCTTACCGTGTTGTTGCAGCTGTGAGTGCCAAGCTCGGCGGCCGTGGCGACGGCAGCGCAGAAGTAGAAGAAGCAGTTGAGGAGGTCCAAACCCGCTGGCACAAACTTGTGGAAGGTGAATTGCTCGGCAAAGGCGATGGCGATGAGGTAGAAGAGTGTCAGCATGCCGAACACGACAGTGAACATGTCGTAGTTGATGACGGAAGGGTTCCCGCCGAATGCTGATGCGATCATGTTACCAATGATGGCCATGATGATAAGGGTGAAGATGAACTGTCGCTATTAGCTTGCTGCTCATAGTTCGATCAAGCTGTCTGTACTTACTTCAAGGGCTCGAAGGCCGAGCTGTATTGGATTCATTGCGATATGGGTGCTTGTAGAGGATACGAGATGTGAGTGCAGTTGATAGAATACTCCTTAGCAAGTGCGCAAGTAGTTGTGTAAGCGAAGTTTTGATGCGGTGATGGTAGGTAGAGAAGCAAAAGGTATGCGTGAGGCTCAGAGAGACTTATGAAGAGCTATTAGGCAGGAGTGACGTCGGGCAGCTTAGTCGTGGCAAGAACTACGCAACGTGGGAAGAAAATTCATGGAGAGAAAAGTGGTGTGCAGTGGAAGAGCCGGAACAAGGAGCAGAGCTTGATGCAGGTGTCAATAGAGCAAATTTCTCCCAAACAAGGCACCCGAAAACAGTAGCGGCCGCCCAAGAACATGTGCATAGCGCGACGTCATTGTTTGATTGAGCTTCGAAAAGTCTCCAGAGCTTGGAGGCCTCAAGGCCAGCTAGCAACCAATGACCTTCTGCGTTGTCATCCACCGATGATGCACACCCCAACGTGCCATGGTTGATCAACTAGGTTGGCGCAGTCATCGACGCATCATGCCCGGAAATTACCAATGCCGGCCTTCAAGTTCGCATCTCCGATTCGAGAACGGACTACCATGCTTTGCTGAGTACTTAACAATTGTCGGCCCATCCAAGAGAGATGATTGTAGACATTGTTGGTTTGGGCAGTTCGCGGTTTCGCGAAACAATTGTGCTCATAGTTTCACGTTGCTCATGGCATTCCAGCGCGATAGCTGAGCAGGGTGGTCGTGTACAATACACGGTTGAGCCACATCCGCTCGAATCACCCGCCAAATGCGAAACTCTCTCTCATACCCGGAAACATGAGTCTGTAGCCTTTTATTGGTCCGCGTTATGCGCTGTCAGCTGAGCATGTGTTCCTACCCTACCATCTGTTGCTTCAGAGCTCCGAAAAGGAATAGTACTACTGAGCAAGGCTGTAACGCCATTTAAACTTTCCTGTTCACTCGCTTGAGGAGATCATGAGTAAGCACATGATACTTATTCATTAGCTAAGGTATTTGTAGTCTGCTGCTGGTAAGCTTCAGCCAAGTATTGTACACTGCTGAAAACCCCTTGTTGAGAAAACGCCTGATCACCACATCGATATTGTCAGTTAGTGAGCCTTTCTATTCGTGAGAAACGTTCGTCGACTGTCCATGATAGATGTCACTCGTTCCATAATAGCTCTGGCGAGCCTCGTAAGGCGTTGATACTTCCACTGATGGCACCGAATGCTCAATAATTCATGACCATGGCGCCTGCAGCTACACCTGCGCCGCTGCCGTTTGGTGCATCATTGGTCCCGTCAAAGCCTGGCCCACCGTAGTCGTCCAAGCTTTTGTACCCACCAGGACCACCCCCTCTTCCGCCCTTCCGCATGCCTGCCCCCCTTGTGCGCGGAGTGTTCGTTTGGTTCTGTGCACCGAGTGGCTGTGTAGGTATGGCGTTCGGGTTGCCAATAGGGTTGTTACTGTTATTGAACTGGTTGTGACTACGATGTTTGTCAAACTTTTTCTGGGTCTTCTGAAACGATCGTGGACCAGCTTGCGGATTGTTTCTGTTTCCCTGAGTAACTTGCGCCCATGTGTTGTCGCTCCGCGGCGAATCATAGTTCTGTGGTTGAGCTTCTTTGTTCACAATATTTCCATCCTCTTGCCCAAACTTTCGTTTATTATGGCTATTCGAAACGTACCGATTGCTTCGCCGGTTGCCATTATTCGCAAGAGCACTTTCGTCAGCCTCCTCGACCTTTAACATCACTTTATCACCAACAACAGTTTCGAAGATGAATTGCTTTTCAGTCCCGGGCGGCTGCCAGTTCTTGATTCGCTGCGCATCGATCTGTCTCGAACCTTTTCTAATGGCAAGGACTACCATGGGCGTGTCATCTTGGGTATGAATCTGTTTGTCACTAACAGGCGTCACTCGAGCAGCCCAAATTCGATCTTCGAATTTTGCGACGCCAGTAACCTGCCAAGTAACCTTGTTTCCTCGACCACCAACCTTGTCCAGAAGCTCTTTCCTTGGGTAGAACGGCGCGATAAGGATGCTCGATGCCATATATTTCACCTCGCCAGAATCGATTAAATGCGCATGAGCATTGCACAGAGTGATGAGACGGGCTGAATCTGACTGGCTGATGAGATAGCCAAAATACAAGAATTGCTCCGTAATCTTGAAGAACTTCTCTGGCGCCCTCGTTGGGTTTGGACCACCAGTCTTGATGGCTTCGTTGTGGCGGTTGACAGCCCGCTGCACCGCAAGCACTTCGGCTTGAGGATCCAAACTAGACCTAAGTTCACAAACATGAACCACTTCGGCGGTACAAGGAGACATTCTTTCAGAAGCTTGTCGATCTGGGTCAGAAGATGGAAACGCCTTGTTCATCTTCTCCATGTAGTCGCGAAAACCCTTTACATGCTTTACTCGATCCTCATATATCCGGATGTTGTCGGCGAACCTGTATGTGAAAACTAGATCTTTAAGGAAAGCTTGTTTGAATTCCATGGTCGAGATGAACTGCTGCTGTTGTGGGCCAACCTCTGGCTTAAGCACGACCATGTCAAAGTCCAACTGTCTCGCATCCGCGATCCTGTTGATTAGATTAGCAAAATTGTTTTCGCCTCGGCCGGTCAATAGGACTGTGAGTGTATCCTCCTCTTTGATGCTGATCTCTGCCAGTGATACCACTGTCTCGTTCCACCAGCCTTTCCAGCCTCGAGGCTCTTCCACTTCGAGACCATCACCAGTGGCAGCAAGAATGTCAGGATTATGCCACCATCCACCATGCGCGAATACCTCATATGCTTGCAGCAAGCCTATGGTAGTAGAGTGCCATACCTGGGGGTTGGGTAATGGACTGGAGAACAAGGTATTGTCGAAGTCATATACGTGAATATTCTTGATAGAAGAAATGTCTGGGATAGCTTTTGACTTGCAAGACCATCGTTTGAGGCCGTTGATGGTATGGTTGGACTTCATCCTCACCGCTGGTAGTGGCAAGCACGATTGCACGAGAACACTCCTATGCTGTAATGTAACGACGCGCGTGAGCCTTGATGGTCATTTCAATCTGCGTTGCACAAATTCAATCAACATTGTAGCATTGTTCTGTTGGTTCAGCCGGTTGTTCTCAAGCAGAAATTCGCATAAGGGAGGAACTTAGAACGGTTGCTGGAATTGTCTGGCTGCCATCACAATCTACAGTATTTGACTTGGAGCCAAACGCGTCGGACTTCAACTGCGCCAGCACAATCGATAACGAGTAGAGAGCTCCACAGCAAGGCATTTGATTTTGTGGTACGTAGATGCTCCCACGAATATCCCACCTTCCGTCCTTGATCTTTCATTGCTTTATCCTCGACAAAACGACCGCACTTGTGGTATATGGCAAGCACAGAGCCCGATTTCGATAATGTAAAGCCTTCAATACAGGCACCATGTGCGCCACCCGAGCTTGCTACCTCCAGTGGGGCAGAACTGGACGTGTTCACAGCCGCAATCTGCGTGATTTGCCTTGATCGAGTACCTGACACAGCAACGGCTTTACCTTGCAAACATGATCAATTTCATTTCTCGTGCCTTGCAACTTGGCTACAGCAAAATCGAGCTTGTCCACTGTGCAAGCGCGAAGTGAGGGCTGTTCGATACTTCGACAACTCCAGCACTGGTCCCGAAAGAACTTTCTACTTAGATAACGAATTTCTGAATCCCAAGAAGCTACTATCAAGGCCTGATATCCCTCCGAGGCAGCAAGCAAGACGATCCTATCATAATAGACGAACTTGTAGGGACAGTAACGTACAACCCAATCCAGCAGTTCAATTTCGAAAGAATGTTTACGAGCGCAGTCTGTTTTCCCTCTATGTCGGCGCGAACCAAATCAGTGGGTACCGGAATTTGACGCCCGCTGTTTTCTGTCGAGACGAAAAACTAGTAGCAAGAGCAAAGAAATGGATCAGACGTGAACTTGGGGTCTTTGATTTTTTGAATCCAGCTTCAAGTTCTTTTGGTCAAGCTGACAGAAGAGCTAGCAATGCTGAATACCTTCTCGAGTACATCATCGCCATTCTCAAATCGATTGACCTGAAGGGAAGTGCTGGACAGGCTGAGGAGTTGCTCCGCGAATTTCTGGGTCGCGAGAACACCCGCCTGTTCTTGCATGAGCTCGAAGCATGGCTGAGAAGTCCATATGAAAATTTGCATGACTGGGACAGAGCCGTACAGTATCCTACACTATGAAGTTTATTTCACGCAGACGAATGCTTCCTCTCGTGTATCGATATTAGCTTGGCTGCATGCCAACAGTAGGAGTTCAGTCTCTGTCTGAGGTTACCGTCGTGAAGTCCTAGCAGATGCACATGCGAAATTGATCAACCTCTTCTGGCTTGACAACTTGCCACTAAATCGGCAGGGTTCTGCTTTGGATGTGTCGAGTTAGCTTGAAGTACTCACTTTCTGAAGCAGTAAATCACGTTGCATCGGAAAGCGATGCATAGCAACTCTTCCGTTTGATGCGGAACAATACGACTCGTTCTGCACCTTGTAATAGTTATGCAGGAAATACGCGCAAGTTCGTGGAAACTTCCCCGCAGCTTTGTACCATAGCTCGAGCCAAGCCTCACGGGAGGAACAAACCACTGTGGAACAGCATGGTATGGCTCGTTTCTTCAGGGTGCTTCTGAGCGAGCCTTGAGGACCACACTTCGGATAAGAAAGCGATATATTACTCAATTGCGTCCATCCAACTCAGATTTCCAGGAAGAGTTGCCCAGAACTCGATACGAAGAGTACAACGATACCAACCAAAATGTTCCACCAGTCAGCACTTCGCAGACTCTCACGATCAGCGATTGATGAGACTTTTATCAACCCCATTCTGCCCGGCTTTAACCCTGACCCATCAATCATTCGCGTAGGTCGGGATTATTTCCTGACCACTTCGTCGTTCGAATACACCCCTGGCGCTCCCATTTATCATAGCAACGACCTGATTCAGTGGACACTCATTGGTCACGCCTTGACACGGAAGTCTCAACTGGACGTCAAGGCTCCCGAGCCAGGTGGTGGTGTATGGGCATGCACATTGAGACATCACGATGGTTGGTTCTATCTCACGACATGCGTCTGGGACAAATACCGACCACAAGCTGACGACGAGCGGGCTTGGCCTCGAGGCTTCTACGTCAAGACCAAGGATATATGGAACTCTGATTCATGGTCTGACCCGGTGTATTTTGATCAGCCAGGGTTCGATCAGGATTTGTTCTTCGATACCAATGGCAAGGTATACTTATCCACGACGCACCAGAAAGTAGACAGAGATTCGAATTCGCAGCTGAAGAATTTTGGCATTCATATTTGCGAGATTGATTTGGAGACGGGCAACTCATCTTCGGAATCTACGCTGATTCGAGAGTCAAGCGTTGGGAGCGGAATATCAGAAGGGTCGCACATCTTCAAGAAAGACGAATACTACTATCTGTTCACAGCTGAGGGTGGCACTGAAGACGGTCATAGCGAGCATGTTTTTAGGAGCAAATCCGGGCCACGGGGTCCGTGGGAAGAGTGTCCGCAGAATCCCGTACTCAGAAACGCAACAGACGAAGAGGTGCAAAACGTCGGCCATTGCGATTTGATGGAAGACGCTGACGGTCGCTGGTGGGCGGTCTGTCTCGCTGTTCGTCCGATCAAGACCGATGCTGGCTGGCTATCCTCCAACTTTGGTGAGTAATGTTCTCCAACCCGGTTATAGCACGTTTCTCAGCTGTTACACCACCGAAATCCTGCTAACGTAGCGAAATGTAGGTCGTGAAACATTTCTGATGCTCGTGTCGTGGACTGAAGATGGCTGGCCACGATTTAATGCAGGCGAGCCTCTTACGATCAAGAGCACTGCAAGGGGTCTCTATGTATTCAACCGACCTCAGAAGTGGCGGGACAACTTCGAAGCTGCACAGTTGCAGCTCGGATGGTACCGCAAGAACACGTCGCCAAAAGCGCATGCAGACGCAAGTTTCACAGAACGCGCTGGCTACCTCAGACTATACGGCGGACCATATAAACTCAGTTCACCAGCCAGTCCGACAGCACTATTCAGGAAACAGTTGCACAGACAATGCGTGTGGAGGACGCGATTGTCATTCCAACCAGGCCCTTCCAGTAATTCCGAAGCTGGAACGTGCGTTTATTTGAACTATTTCACCTGGAGCAGTATCGGTGTGAGAAGAGATGCGAGTGGTCGTAGACGTATCGTTTTCACTCCTGCCGATGCCAATGCAACAACGGTCGACCTTGAAACTGATGATGCCGAAATCGTGCTCCTGATCGATTGTCAGGAGTTACGCTATCGGTTCGGCTTCGAGGAGGTTATTGGAGATGGCAGGCAGGGGAAAGACAATGCAGCGCGCAAAGGTATTCGCTGGGTCGGAGAAGTGAGTATGTCGGCCATGGTTGCTGAACCACCGATTGGTATGAATTTCACAGGCATGATGTTGGGACTGTATGCATTTGGTAACATGCAAAGGTGTCTTGCGCCTGCGGATTTTGCATATGCTGAAGTGCTTGAGTCGGCATCTGTGTAGCTCTATGGAGCTATCAATAAGTGAAGCAACTTAATCCACTCGGTAGTGTAGCTGAAACTGGCGGAGATCTTCAGGTCTTTCCTGCTGTCGATTACTCCTTCAACAGTTACTCCGTCCCACCCATTTGGTTGCTACACGAGCGCATCGCGTGACGGTGTTGAATCTCGTTCTCGTGACACTCAACCATTCTTGCTCGTCAATATGCGGCCCATGCTGCAATCGGCCAACACGCCGATTAAAAGTCAATGCAGGAGCTTGGAAACACCTTCATATGTACTGTATTCAATGCATGGCTGCCTAATCGATGCGACCTTTTACATCGAGCTTGGGAGCTTGCTGCTCTCATCTACACCTGTCCTGGTTAATAAGGTAGTCAGGGGATCAGCATGCTTGAATAGCGTCCCAAGGCGGCCACGCCACTAACTCTTAGCCAATGACCGGGCTCACCGCCCACCGAGCTCACAACTGTGATCTCACAGTAGCATGTAGCTCGCATCGGTGTGCTTAGACCTGATAAGCTCTCGCGTTTCCATCGTCGACAAGGACATGTTCGTCGAGTAGCCATCGACATGCTAGAGCGCGTCTTGTGCTACATACAGAATGTTTCGACGCAAGAAAGACGCTTCAGATGCACGAAAACTGTCCACCTGAAGGCCAAGATATACAGCATGGAATCTTCTTTGAGTGATGAAAAGACGTTGTGGGAACCAGCAAACTACGGGCTGCGAGACGCGAGGATGGCACACATAACGGATGAGCAGCCAAGGCGAAGGAAGAAGACATCTACAACAAATCCAGACCATGACGAGCCGTTTCATTGTCAAGAACCTGGCTGCACGAGACGGTTCATCAACCAATCCGAGCTCAACAATCATATGGCTGTTATGCATGGGGATGTGGTTGATTCTTCCCCTCCTCCACCTGTTCATTTAGCCTTGCCACTACCATTGAGGCCGAAGCCGGTTGAGCGCCGAATACATTTGGACTATCGACAAAACGACGACGTTGAGCAGTCTGATAGTCCCCTATCTGGCTTAGAAACCTTCCCACGTGAGGAGGACGACGACGCCTGTTCTGAGATTGCACGCTCAGTATCGGCATTCTCACGGATGACCATGTCAGATGTGATGCCAGCTTCCAGCACACACAGTATCTATACAGACTCAATTGCTGTTCGATCAGATGTTGCACTGAGCGATATTGCAGAGACTGAGTCACAAGAAGTACAACGCCCTGTTCGAATGCTCATCCATCTCTGGAAGGGGTTCATCAATCAATATACGAAAAACCAAACGCAAGGTATGGAACAACATGGAGCCTACGGACAGTCTGAAGGTCAATCTGCAGGCTCTCACACAGCACAAACACGACTTCATCGGCGATCATCTTCGAACTTGTCCACCACGAGTAGCTCGAAACGACGACGTGATTCCGATGAAGGAGATGAGAACGGCAGACCCAAACAGATCAAGTTGGGCCTAAAGCCTGAATCAACCTCGCCCAAGGACCGCCCACTAGCCTGTCCCTTCAATAAATTCGATAGCATTCAGTTTGGCGAAAGAAACCGTGATTACCATGTTTGCTCTACGTGGAACTCAGTAAAGACAGCATATCTGAAGTGAGTCACTTAATGATAACCTTACACACCTGGATGATATTGACCGTTTTGTAGGCAGCATCTACAACGTACCCACTGCCCACCATCACACTGTTGTCCTCGATGTCAAAATGTCTTTAAGACTCCCGCTGACCTGCGGGAACATCAACGGCTGATTGTACCGTGTGAGGTTAAAGACCTCGACAAACAGAAGATTTTACCTGAAGACCAGGATGTGCTCGGTCTACGTAATCGCAATTCAGTTGGCCAGGACAGAGAGGAATACTGGTTTCAAGTGTTTGACACAGTCTTTCCACGAGAGAGGCAAAACCGAGCAATTGACCCATGTAAGTACCTGACGATTGTTGATTTGTCATACGCGAGGAAATACTGATGTTGTATTGTTCCTAGACTACAGAGGTCCTGCACATGAAGTGCTTGAGCGCTTCCTCCGCTTCAGCGAACTTAGACTCCCTGGAGTTCTAGCACGTGCTCGACGTGATTTACGTATTGAGTCTGATACTACTCCTCAGATGGATGCAGAACTTTATCGGAATATCCTGCAGGAGGCTAATCAGACTTTCATGTCGGAAATCACGAATGCGCCGCCAGTCGACCTTAGACAATTGAAGCAAACGTCCTCTAACGTCTCTGATATCGAGGATCAAGAAGCAGAGGAAACCGTTAAGATATACGACAAGAAAGTACAACCACTTCCACAACCGAAGATTACACTAAGTGAAGAAGACTTCACGCAGATGGGCCAGTCCACCCACGTTGACGCACAACAACCGATAACTTCGGCATTTACGCTCAATCAGCGGTCGGCCCAATCCATATCCATGCCTTCTCAGCCTGTGAATCCGGCAATGCTTGAAATGCCCCCTGCTCAAGATTTCCAGCCAGATCCGGCATTGGACTTTTTTCCATACACCGCTCAGGATCTCGAAGAATTTATCAATGACGGCGGCATTTTCGACAATGCTATCGAGGACACTGAGCTTTACGGTGCAAGCGATGCTGCGTTACATGGCTGGGAGGAAATCAGAAGACATCCTTGAATTAATGGTTACAGTCTTATACCACTAACGCAAACTCTCTGCTTACAGCACAGAAATAACAAACACTCTGGACAATATACTTATACGTTTATACCTTTGGAACGGGACTACGTCGGAGAGCCGGCCTGTCAGTCACCACTCACTGGATAGTCCGATATGTTCCAGGTCAAGGACGGTCCGACAAGGCTTTGAGCTCACAAGATTGACCAAACTCGAGGCTGACTCACCAGACCCAAGAGAATGACATCGATAATCCAGACGGCTGTTCTACACCAACCAATAACGAGTACGTCGGTTATGATTCAACGATAAACACGTGATGACATCCAGATGTCAAGGTCTGCTCGTAAGGCTACAGCTCCGATCACAGTTGTACATCCATCTCAGCTGTTCACATATGTGACTTGATATCACGGTGTACTTAGTGGAACTGGATGTTAACAGGGCTCTCTCTATTGGTCGGGGATCAAGTCGTTGCTTATGTTGGTCCATACCTTCCTAGTGACTTGGACTTCAAGCAATACATTGCACGTGGTGACTACAGCATATTCACGGGCATGACCAAGGAAAAGCCGGACCATAACGTTGATGCAGTTGGAAAGATACCTGATTGGGACCACAGTGGTGATCGGAGTAACATTGTGTTATTGTGAAGGATAAAACGCAGACACTCCTCTCCAAGTCGTTGCGAAATTTTACTTACTCCACGACCACTCGAAGCAGTTACTTGTGCCTAGAGCTAGAGCCAGAGCATCCGAGCGATAGTGAAGCCAAGTAAGCTGCTGGAACACTGCCAAGAACGCACCTTCTTCACACTTGGTCCCAGCCGACTCGCCCGGATACCAAAAGCCAATAATGACCCAAGTACCCAATCCTCAACTCTCCCAACCACAAAGCCACAGACCACAAATCCAATTCGCAATAACAGCCTGGCAAGAAAGCATGCACCAGAAAAGCATACACTTCCTTGCCAGCCCATCATCCACCCCCAACAACCCAACAGGAAAATGGATCTTTCACCAGCCCATACAAATACCTCAAACGCGAACCTCACCATCAAACGAACTACACCCAAGGGAATCCAGAACCTCAATAACACTTCCATGCGACTTCCCAAGCACACACCGCAAACCATCTTCCCGATCCTCGAAACACGATGCCAATGACAATGTCAGTCTGTCCAATCACACTAATTCCACCAACCACCAACTCAACACCAAAGCCCCTTCCAGCCGCGCTTCTTGTTCTAGCCCCAACTCAAACATATCTACGTTCCCCCACTCCTCCCGCTCTAATCCCTCCTCATCGTCACCGTCATCCAGCCGTCCGCGCAGACACAAACACAGACACAGAAACACGAACCCATACAGCACTCCCAGTCTCGTCCGCGCAATATCGCCAATCAATAGAGGCAGATCAGGCTATGGCCGTAGTGGACAGAATGAGTGGTTAATTGGTGTTGGTGCGCAATTTGGATGTGGGTTATCGCTGCCTGTGCCGGTGGTGGAAGGAGGGGGAGGGGGTGTTTTGGTTGAGGTTGGGGAGTGATCTTGTGCGGTGAGCTACTAGGTGCGATGGAGGTGGTTTGGTATGGAGGTAGGTAGGTAGGTAGTGTAGTGGGGGTTGAGGACGGGGATGCTGGGAGGGGAAGGGAAGGCGGTATGAGTGGCTGATCTTTGTGGATGGGAGGGACTTGAAGGGTTGTTTTGGTTTGGCTGCTTTGCTGAGTTGGGTTGGATTATGTAGTGTTGTGTGATGTAGAGCTACATCGTTAGCGTATTTATGTACGTGCTGTACCTTCTTTCTTGGTGGCAGAGGAGCCATTTAGCCAAGCCAGCTAGCCAGACAGCCAGACAGGCAGGCACCATTGCTACAGGGACAAATAAAGGATATACTTCAATTTAACTCGATTCAATCCCAGATCTACCAGCTCATCTCCCTGCACTGCACCACACTATATAACCAGCAGCATCCCACTCCATCTCCAGCTACAACCCCTCCATTCCCCCGCCACCTCCCCACTAACCAACCCTCCCAACCCTCCCCAACTGCATTCTAATATGTATCACCCCTTCCGAGGCGCCCCAACAACAACCCTCGAAAACGACGCCGAACCTCCCGTTCCAGATCCCGCAAGCCGTTCCAACCTCTTACTCCTTTCTCTCGCCGTAATCCCAGTCCGATCAGTCACGGGCGTCGCGTTGGCAATTTGATCGAATTCGTCGAACTCGTCGTCATCATCGCCGTGGCCATTGTTAGAGGTGTGGTTTTCTTCGGGAGCGCTGCCAGATTCGGCGTCTGATTCGTCTGCTAGTTCTGGTTGTGTTGATGAGGATTGTGGTGGTAGTGGTAGTGATTTGGAGGGTGGTTCAGATGTACTTGCCATGGCATTGGGGTTGGTATTTGTATTCGGGTTCTGAAAGGGTTTTGAGGCGAGGATTTTGGCGCGGATGGCTGCCATTTCGGCTTCTTCTTCTGAGTTTTCGTCGTTGTCGTCGGGTGGGAGGAGGGGGAGGGGGACGCCTTGTTGGAAGGGGTCTTCTTCATCGTCATCATCTTCTTCTTCTTCGTTGTCATTTTCATCGTCATCTTCGCTTTCGCTTTCGCTTTCACTTTCAAGGAGTTCGCGTCTATTGACGTTTCCTCCGGCCCATGCGTCGATTTCTTCGCCATCTTCGCCTGTTTCTTCCTTTCTACTTTCCGTATACTCCTTTTCTAGCCGTTTTAGCCATTTCTCTTCTACTTTCTTCACGCCTTCTTCGTCTTTAGCTTCGGCGTAACGTTTGAACAACGAAGCGTTGATCTCTAGAAATGGTTGACCGTAAGAGAAATGCTGCAGGATGATCTCTGCCCATTCTGTCTTGCCGCAGATCATGAAACATGCCGCTAGTGCTTCTACACAGTTCAGTCGCCATGGCCGTCCGTAATTGACCGGGTTAGCAGCGACTAAATACGGTAACAAACGCTCGCATTTCCCGCCAATTCGACTCCATGGAATTTCCTTGATGCGGACCCAACTACATTCTACGACTGCGGCGCCGTATTGCTCGAGAAGTGGTGTGTCGGCGGGTGAGAGGATTGCTTTGGCGTTGGGACTGATGACGATGCCGGAGTGCTTTTGGCCTATGGCGAGAGGTCGGAGGAGTCCGAAGTGTTGGAGGCGTTTGCCGCTGCAGCGTTTGCTGTCGCAGTGGTTGAAGTCCCAGCAGGCTGCTTTAAAGGGGGGTGGTGTGAAGGTTGTGGATTGTGCGGAGGGGTCGTCGTTGTCTTTTTGTCCTCGGGGTGTGTGGCGAGGGTTGATGGAATATTTTTTGGATTTATGGCTCGCGCCGTCTTTCTTGTGGCGGACCATTATTGTTGAATAATTGTGGGTTGTTGTAGATGTAACAAGGACGGTGAGAGGATGGTCGCAGTATACAAGGTTACTTGCGAATAATCGTTGTTGGTTGTTAATAGCAGGAATCCGTGCTGATGAACGTCGACAAGCTGATACCAGCACAAATACACATATATTACGGAGTACCGACCCATCAGATTGTCCATGACGTTGCAACGATTCTCTTATCGGTCCCATCACGTGCTGATAATCATGCCAACTGCAAGGCTATAGCAACGACTTTCCAGCCTTGTTAACCTCCCGCAGCTGTGGAGCTCAATCAAGAACAACTGCAACTACTGTGAAGCTCAACAACACCTCGAGTCGGCGAGGAAATCCAGCACGAAAATCCACTCCCTTGACCAGTCCGACTACCGCCCACCATGCCTCAGGATATGCCGCCCGTGGGCGGCTACGAAGCCGTCCAGTACAAAGTACGAACACCCACAAACACATCAAGTCCCATCCAGCACGATCACCCGCCCTGATGACTGGGCACAACTCCCACAACTCACTCTACACCACCAATACACTACTCTACCATTACTACTCGTCTCCAGCCCCACACAAACACAATGCTAACCCACCCATTTCCAGCGTAACATCCCCGTCCGCGGCGCCAAACCAATCTACTACATGCTCGGCGTCGGCCTAGTAATGCTCTACGGCTGGCGCAAAGTCTTCGTCGGCCTACGCGAACGAAACGAACTCGCACGAGAGAAAATGTGGAGCAGGATACATCTTACAGCTCTACTACAGGCAGAGGAAGATCGCGACCAGGTTAGACGGCATTTTGCGGATCAAGCGCGGGAGAAGGAGTTGTTGGGGAGTCAGAGTTCTATTATGAGTTCAGATCGGTATGTTATGCTGCAGATTGGTTTTGAGAAATTTGAATATTGGGGAGAAGGAGGGTGGAGGAGGGGGGCGAATTGGTGGACGTATGCTAACGTGGTGATGAATTGCAGGTTCGTGAGACCGACGTTTACTTATGCGCCCGAGACGACGAAGCAGTGATCGCAATGGGGAAACTTGTCAACATGTTTTGAAGAGGGAGTGTTACTGAGCAGAAAGAAAGTTGGACCTCTCATCTGATATGCAGCATCCGAGGCGTTCAAGGGCATGAATTACTCACTATGAGCATAGCATGACTATGATGCGAATGGAGCGGGTTGCTTCTGTCGACAACGAAGTGCGACGTATCAATTCTCGCTCACTACGAGGCCTGCGAGTAGCCATAGAACAATTCGTACATAAATCAGCTACAGTACTGTATGCAAGCATATACCACCAGATCCTTTCGCAGTCTAAAGTAGGTGAGAGCCAAGAAGCTATTGCTCTGATCCGTTTCGTGGCTGTATGATGCGTATCAATTCCACTGTGTCTAAACGTGCCTGCATAACAAAGGCCAAGTACCACTACTACCAACTCGACAATACACTTCCAACAGCCAGATATATGTCGATTGACGCTTTCACACCATTCCTAACCTCGCTTCAAAACGACCCTCTGTGCCGCCCCCGGATATACCAACCTATTCCGCGGGCACTAGACAACCCACCTGCTCTATCTCCACTCCCCTCTCTTCCTTCCCCTTGGGGGTGTAAGCTATCCATGCTTCCTGCCTCGTCCCATTCACACACTCCCACGTCCAAACCCAACGTCCAGCGTACTCATGCCACACCCCACATCTGCACTTCCCACCCACCGTCTCACCGTCTCACGCCGACTAAGCAAACATATCCGCCACACCACCTAAATCCACACCCCCCTCATCTCCATCTCCATTGCTCCCCCTTCTATCCTCTGTAACGCCCTGCATCCCCAGCGCATCCCGCATCTTATATTTCTCCAACAACCCACTTCTCTCCGCTCTATTGTCAATCTTGCCCAATTCACTCACTCTCACACCCCTCACGTTCTCCAGGAGTCTGAGCACCACGGCTTTGAATTTCCGGCCTGAACCTGCGAGGCCAAGGTCACTGAGATCGCGTGCTGCCCTGTCGACTCGTGCGGGCTCGATGCCGGGAATACTAAGGAGGATGCTTTTCGGCGTATCGGTCCAAGCTGGTCGGTCGACAGCCGGGCTTGTTTCCGTGGCCGCAATGTGCGCTGATAAGCCGAAACTCAGCCAGATCTCCGCTATCAGCGTCGCTAGATGGCCGTGGTAATCTGCGAAGTAGCCGTCGTTAAGACTGTTGATAGTCGCTTTCAGCATCTCCGAGCTGATGAATTCTCTTACTGCCATTGCATCAGCGCCTTGAAGATGCGTGTCTGTTGAGAATGCTGGCACGAAGCGATGCAGGGACGAGACGATTGTGGCGCAGCTTTTGGTGTCTTTGTAGCTGATTGCGTGGGTGCAGAACAGGAGGAGTGGTTCGAGGATTGCGGGCGATGAGAGGATGAAGTCGCGCATTGTGGCTGTGGGCGAAGGGCGATTAACGATTCGCTTTGAGCTGGAGAGCTTGATTTCACGGCTGGGATCGATCCAGAGCGTTATCATGTTCACGGCTTTGTATGTCATTTGTCGCAGGACGCTTTCGTCGCGCATTTCTTCTGAGAGGTCGCCGTTGGCAGTCGGGTCAACCTGTTGTGATTGGGCGTCGTGTTGTGAGGAGGCGCGTTGAGCTATCTTGTTCCATTCTGGTGTACATTTTTCGTCGATTTGACGGAGGAGTTCGGAGATGACGGGCGTCAGAAAGTGTGTACGATTTTCTACAGGACATTCTTCGATGAGCTTTGGAAGCATTGAGAGGAGTTGGCCGAAGTGGTGGGGAGAAAGATGGCGGGAGGATGTAAGGAGGGCGCTGGAAAGCATATGTGGGAGCTCATCGATGCCATAGAAATTCGAGCCGAGACGTCCTAGTGTGTGAATGATACTGTAACAATTCTCGAGGTTGACACGAATACGTCCGCGGACGGAAGACGCGAAGCCTTCAAGGCTCGATTTTGTAGCTTTCACATGGGCATGAAAATCGTGCATCGAACCACCTGATATTCCAGACTGCCAGTAGCGATCACGAAGAACACGTTGGATAGTGATCTGCTGATCTGGAGCGATATTGGGCCATGATGAAGAGTCGTGAAGTTGATGATTATAGCTGACCAGACGAAGGATGTTGCTGAGTATTGTTGGGAGAAGTGGTAACCAAATCTGGCAGACAATGGCGTGTGTTTCGGATCCTTCTTTCAGCCGATCAGTCGAAGTGCTGAGCAACACCCGAGTATCCCGTAATGGCAGGCTTTGGTATGCATGTATCATTGCATCCTGAATCGGCTGTGCACCGGAGTTCAAGGTAACAGTCGCCCAATCAGCCTGGTCTTTCGCATGTTCCTTTACCATGAACGGTCCAACTTGGTCGAATGCTTGAGACTGAACAAATGTGTCGAACGTGGAAAGTATTGACTCCTGTTGCTGCCACGCTGATCCGAGAGGTTGAATGAATGATTGTAGACGTTCCTGGCGTACAGCTCTGTCAATGCCTTCCGCGTGTTCTATCAATAGCATGAGGACAGACCTCAAGTCTACTTGAATCTTGGGATCGGTATTAATAGTTGTAATTTGTTGAAGCTTCATTTCCAGCTGATCATAGAAGGTGACAAAATAGGTGGCATGCTCCGAACACAACCGTCGTAGCTCACTTATCGCGTATGAGTGTAATTCAGATTGTGCATCATTCAGTGCCGCATTGTTCGTTGGAGGAGCCTGGAAGGATGCAACAATATGCTGCAAGACGCTGAATGCAAATTCTGTATCGGATTTCAAGACCTTGCTTGATGATTCGACAGCAGTCTTGATCTGTCTTAACGTAACACACGGATCACGATAGTGGTGCTGTTCTAACGTTCGTGTAGACCATTCTTTGATTCGACCAAGAAGCTCGTTCCGCTTCGTTGTTGTTTCCTGCTCTTCGCTTTCCTGGTTGCCGTAACACCACCGGTCAATGCCTTTGAACGCGCCATCGATCACTGAATACATCGCATCTGCTCGTAGCATATTTTGTGATAGCCTCGTATATTGGTTCATGTCCTCGGCTTGGTCGGTCAACGCGACGTCTGCGAGTTCTTGATCAACAGCTGATAGGATGAAGTCGAGAGCATCTTGCAGGAAAACATAACTCACAGCTTCTATGATCGAGAAGCAGAATCGGCGGTAGTTCGCGTAGAAACCCTGTCTTTCAGGGAACAGTTCGATCTCTTCGTTGACGAACACAACAGCAGGCTCATTTTCGGCGCTAGGTAGCATATCGTACGCTATGATACGTTGCATAGCCATTTGCAGCACAGGCTGAATGCATGCTTGGACGGGCTGAGTTCTGCGCCAGCTGCTCTGTAATAACTTGTCCCAGGAGTGTATGGCTGCAATAGACACGATGAGACTGTCATGGCGGGCGACGTTCACAAGCAATTTCATAAATGGTACTGTGTCGGTGTCTTTTGGTGGTTCATACTGTGTAAGCCAGGACGTAAGGTGGTATAATAGTTCTGCAAGCTTTTTCGAAACGCTGTATTTAGGATCGAGTGTGTCTTCTGGACCAACGATAGTGCTGACATAAACTTGCTCAAGAACCCCAGCACTATTGGGGTGGCACAATGGATGTACAAGAGCTTGAACCTCAACTTCTTCAAGACGTGTCCGGCTGTAAAAAGACAGGAGTGTGTCGACTGCGGTAAGGACAACATCAGTGTCTGAATGTAATAGAGCATCACACACTACCGTCATGGCATTAGCACCAACGATAGTGGGAGTCATGATCCATGTAAAGACTGATCGCAGTGTGGCCAAGGCTGCAATGCAAAGTCTTGACACGCCCTTCCCTTTTGAATCTTGCTGCAAGCATTGACTCAAAAACGTAACGATGCGAGATGTCCAACCTTGATCTCCACATCGCATCTGGTACTTCTGATTACCGATTTTCAGACCACCAGCATAATTTGCAGACGATGTGAAGATTTCGACCACAGCATTGTTGAGGTCTTTGTCGCGTAGCACAGCGGTGGAGTCCTCGCGCACGAACACATCCTCGGACAGGTTCTCAAGTACAGCAAGCACAAACTCTCGTTCAATGTCGGACTGTAACCATAGTTGCTGTAAAGCTTCGTCAAGGTCGAACCAGTCCAAGGCCCAAGAGCGTTTCGTCAGCTCAACCCACAGAGCAGCAATCTTGTTCCGTATGAAAGACTGAGGTGTGTTCTCAAGGGTTTGACTCAATTGTAGGATGAGGTGGCGCAAGCCAACACTACTCTGCTCATTAAGCACGAAGGATTGGTGTTTGACCACATGCTCGAGTAATAACAAGCCATAATGTCGGACAAGAGGCTGTTGTGATGTATCGCTTGCAAGGGTGTACCCAGCCTGTGCCGTGCCGCTTTGCTGTTTTAGTTCTTCGAGATAATTTGAGGCTTGGCGTCGGTTGTCGTTGTTGGTGGTAGAACTGTGTACAACCTCAAGAGCTTGTATAATTGTTGAGACGTCGAGAGTTGTCGATGTCGACGTATCTGAATGGCCGTTTACACCGTTAGCTTGTGCCATTGCCGGGAGTCTCGAGAAGAATCGATCTGGAAAAGAGTGTTGAAGGTTAGGCAGGGGCTTGCTAGATCTATCAAGAGTGTGCGCTCATCGCAGCGGATGATGCTTATAGCTTCTGATGCTGCGTCAATGGTATACAGTGATTCAAAAGTAGAATGGAGAGTTTGTCATGGATTAGAGTGGCTGACTGTTGCTGGTCACGCGTTTGCTTGAATAGGCACTGGGGCGAAAACTTGACAATTACTGGTCGAAATCGGTGTAGAAAGATTGCTGTGAATGCGGAACCAAGCTCAATACAACCGCCAGCAACATGAATGCAGTGAAAATGATACGCCCGACGCCTACTGTTGTCCAAAGTGTTGTTGTAAAGACCAACATCTGTTGACCGTTTCAATCGCGGTAAGATCGCACGTGAGCCATCGAGATGTTCTTGCACCAATCATATCATGTTTGTAGTCTCATCACCCCTTTTATGTCAGACACTATTGTGCAACAATTTAAACTTGCTATGAGCACAAACACAAGACAAGACTGAATCCGTTGCATCAGCTCAGTGCTTGATATCTACGAAGGCAGCGCACCCATACCTCTGCCAATCTTGCGAGCTCGAGCATCTCTACGATGATTGGCGCCTCCCCGGCCACTGCCCTGCTCCTTCCGTCTTCTTGCCGCCTGTGTTGAAGCAGCGTCAGGCGGTCCAGATGCACTTCCACCACCGCGACCTCTACCTCGACCAAAGTCCCGATGGCCTCGGATACCGTCTTGCCCCATCCTTCGGGTATCATTCGATCTTTCAGGGCCGCTATCTACATCAGAATTCTCTGTTGATATACTGGTCTGCCACTTCGTAGACTCAAGAGCTCTTTGATTGCCACCAAACGCTCTTACAGCCGAGTATTTGTCTTGCAAACGACTCTCCATTTTCGGATCCCTCTTCAACATAATTGCCCATCCTTCAATCTGCTCATCGCTCATGCCTGTCTCCCCCTTCAGTTGCTGGCGGATGTTTGAGGCACGAGTCTTGCTATCTCTCGAGAAGAGCTCAGGATTCTGCTTCCATGCTTTGAAAAGTGCCTCCTCGTTATCATCGTGTGTTCTTCGTTCGTCCGAATCTACCGTATTGTCCACAGCGCCACCAATATCTGCGACGTCGTAGGTATCATCTCTTTCGTCATCGTCCGAGTCGAAAGCAGCAAGCGCGGACAAGATCGCAGCCTTCGATCTAACACGGCTACCTTCTTCGCCGACCTCATCGATGTTCAAGTCCTTCTTACCTCGTCGCAATTGCTTCGACGATATATTCAGTTGATCAAACTCGTCATTATCGAAAACGCTCTTCCTCTGCGGAAGTAGAGGCGGTGTAGAACGTGGAGCTAGGTCAGGCAGGTCAAGGTCGAAACCAACATGCACATCCGACACATCTTGATCCTTGAGGCTGTCTGGCAGAGATTCTGGTTCTAGCAAAGCAGCAATGACAGCCTCGACATTATCGGAAAAGTGGTCAAGAGCTTTCATGATATAGGCGGTGCTAAGATCAGGAAATAATTCGTGCACCTGTGATATTTGAGCAGCTTTGTGCATATGCATGCCATCATCTTCTCTCACCCGCTGCTTTCCCTTCTTCTTTTTCTGCACAGGTGGTAACGGATGTAGGTGAAGCATGTGCTGACGATACGTGCTTAATTGCTCGATCAATCCTTGCTTGCGAGCTGCAACCTCTTCATTTGAGCTGAAGTGTCGCAGAAAAGACGTCGTACATAATAAGCTGGAGAAAATGGTGGTCGTGGAAGAGTTGGATTTTTGAAGTCGGTCTGCCTCTGATTTCAAATGATAAATATTATCCGTGAGGATGGTGACATGCTTTGTGTCAAGTAAGGCTGCGAATGAGTAATAGATATTTGCCGTAACCACCCGCTGGATTTCATCTGATCCATTCTTGTAGATATCGTTCAAAGTATCAAGATAATCTGCTCCTGCCACAGTAACAGTGGCCACTTCGGGTAATGCTCTTGTTAATGCAGACAGCTTCTGTAGCCAGTCCTGCTGAGCTCGAGATGAACTTGAGCCGGCTAACGAAGATTTGGCGGACTCAATTGCCTTTCTGGCTTTCGTCGGGTGCTTAGACCATGTTGACTTGAGTACTTTCCTCCAAGAGTTATGTTGTCCATATGCAGCACTCCCCAGGCTTAGCATGTCGAAATAGCCAACAGAATCCACGGCATCATTTGGACGAGACAGAATCCGCTTGAGAAGCAGATAACAGAGTTTGTCCAGACGTGACGCATTCGTCCCCTTCACAAGTTCGTGTACGCGAAATTCATGCTTAGGTAGGTATGAACCCAGGAAAGGCACACCGAGAGTTTGCAAAGAAGCTTTCGAAAATCGATCATTTGATAAGCCCAGTCGAAGCTCGACACTCGAGATCCATAACTCCAGACACGACTCCCATTCCTGCGGCGGAAGCTGGCCTCTAATGCTCTCTGATGGGTAAGCGAGCAGCGGAGGCAGCTCTAGATCTTGCTGGTCAGACATAGAGACGTAAACAATCGAGAGACAAGACCACTGTTGTAGTTCCAACTTCTAACTATCATTAATTATGCAGTATTGTAAGGGTAGAGGGGTGGTATACAAAAAAGTCAGAACATCAAACAGCAGCCTCATCATGACTGTTACCACTCGCCAATACTTGCCCCATCCGCATCATTTCATCGCGTAAAACTTACCAAGATTCAGTCTTGGCACTCAAACAAACATTTTCGACGATATCACAATCGCACCCCATCCACACCGTACCATCTCAATCTACAGCCTTTCATCACATTACCGAACACAGTTCAGGTCTTGACTGGCGCATAGAACCTCACGATCTTACAAACCACCTCTCACTCCTCAACTACAACCCAAACACAATCGCGACCATGTCTTCCTTCCAAAAGCCAGAGAAAGATTTCGGCGAAGGCCCAGTAAGTTCCCCTCCCACCCACCCACCCACCAAATCTCACTTCCCTCACTAACACACCCCTCTATAGAAAATCCACAAAATTCGCATAACCCTCACCAGCCGCAAAGTCGCCTCCCTCGAGAAAGTCTGCACCGAACTCCTCGAGCGTGCCAAATCCAAGCAACTCCGCGTCAAGGGCCCCGTCCGTCTCCCGACCAAAGTCCTCAAGATCACTACCCGTAAGACACCTTGTGGTGAAGGCTCCAAGACTTGGGATATGTATGAGATGCGTATTCATAAGCGACTTATCGATTTGAATGCGCCGACGGAGGTTGTTAAGCAGATTATTATTAACATTGAGGCTGGTGTCGAGGTTGAGGTTACGATTGCTGCTTAAGAGGAATGCACTTGAAATACGAGATTGTTGTGGTAGATGGATGGATGGATAATTTGTGTATCGTGTGTTGGTGGCTGCTGGGAATCTATCACGAGGCCGGCGTGCAAAAGCGCTGGGTGCACGGTACGCAGTACCAATACGAATGGTAGGGTTAAGGAAAGCACTTGATTGTGTTTCATCACACCACGATCGATCCCACTTCCACAAGAATATGACAACACAAAATTCCTGACCAAATGTTGCCGTCTTGCCATGCATAACTAACCTACGCTTAACCTTCGTATTCATGTTAATCCATAGACCCACGTGCAACCCAGATCTAATTCAACAACCCAACTGATAGTAGATCCCTAAGTTGCCTAGCACAAACGCCGTCGCTACTCTATAGAATTACATTCCTCGTAGACATTCCCCAACTGCCATGCCCGCCCAACAAGCTCCCATCAGAAATCCCTGTCAACCCAGCTCTGCAAAGGCGGTATAAGCGGCACCTTTCTTGCCTCAAACCGTCCCCTCTCAAACAAATAGCCATACATTTTCTTAACTTCATCCGTGTACTCCGCCTCCTCAGCCTGCACATCATTGATCACATTCATTAGCGTTTGAACACCTTTCTCGTCCGAGCCGCGGGGGAACCATATCCTTTCTAAATTTCCGTTGTCGGGCCTTTGGTAGCGCGGGATGGTTTCTTTGAGGCGCATCTCGCCTGACATGGTGGGTTCTTCGATGCGGCGGTAGGAAATGGGGCGGCTGCGGTAGGTCGTTAGGTCGCCGGCTGGAGTGAATGTTGTGGGGGCGGCGGGGAGGGTTTGGGTGTAGTGGAGGGGTTGGATGGGGGCTGTGGTAGGTTTGGTTGTTGATGTAGTTGGCTGGGCGACAGATGATTGTGGCTGTGGTGCAACAGGTTGTGGTTGACCGAAGGTTGACTGAGTGGTTGTGGAGGGCTGAGGAGAGGCAGTTTTGCTGAAGGGATTTGCTGAGGTGGCTTGTGGTTGACCGAATGGAGAAGCTTGTTGGTTATTAGACTGGCCGAAAGGTGATTTGCTGAATGGGTTCGCGGGAGTCTGATTACTTTGAGGCTGACCGAAGGATGGCGAGTTGGTGGGTTGGCCGAAGCCTGTGCCGAAACCTGTCTGTGCCGTGTTCTGCTGTGGCTGGGAAGTTTGTCCAAAGCCTGACTGCTGATTTTGCTGACTAAATCCTGGCGATGCACCAGTTCCGAAGCCACTCTGCTGCTGATTTTGCTGCTGTCCTTGACCAAACCCAGTTTGGCCAAATGCAGGTTGAGACGCAGGCTGACCGAAAGGAGATGTACCAGGCGCCGCTGGTTTACCGAAGCCTGACTGCCCAAAAGCAGAAGTTCCTGTACCAGCAGTGCCAAAGCCTGATCCGGCAGGTTGACCAAAGGCTGGCTGTCCAAAAGCTGAGGGTGCACTACTAACAGCGCCAAAGCCTGAGGCAGCCGTCGGCTTCGCAAATGCATTAGCATTACCCTGCCCTGGATTTGACGTCTGGCCAAACGCAGAGCTACCTTGTGCTTGCTGACCAAAGCCCGATGCTGCAGGTTGAGCTGTTTGTCCAAATCCAGCCTGCCCAAACCCCGAAGTCGAGCCCAACGGCTTACCAAAAGCGCTGTTCGTCGTGGGCGCGCCAAATGCAGGCGTGCTGGATTGACCGAAGCTTGGAGAAGCAAAGGCAGGCTTCCCAAAAGATGATGCTGGTGCAGGTTGGCCGAATGGAGAGGTCGACTGTGAAGATCCCACTTGGAAAGCTGACTGTCCGAATGCTGGTTTCGAGAATGGATTTGTGGTCGTAGTTGCACGAGTCGCACCTCCAAAAGGGTTCATTGATGAACCCGGCTGACTGTTCATCTGTGAATTCTTCTCGAATTCTTCTCTCGTGGTTTTGCCATCCATTTTGCAAAAGTCGTACCGATTTGGGTGCTCCTTCTCCTTTTGCTCCATAAATTTCTGCACATCGTCCACATTGTTAGCCACAGTAGTCATATCATTCGCAGCTTTAGTCCACAGTCTGATCGCTTCCTTGTCTGCTTCCTCAGCCTGACCTGGACCAGCATCCCTCTGCTGGTAGAATCTGAACCGTAACTCCTCCGGACTGAACTCATTTTCCGTCAAAAGAGTAGCGGGTGTGTCCTTTCCAGGTCCGTATGCTGACAGAATCCAGTTGGGTTTAGTATTGGTGAGGTCATTCTTCATGTCTTCTTTGTTGAGGTTCCATCGATCTGGTCTGCTAATGTTACCAAAGACACCTCCTGAACCTCTGTAACCGGAGCGGTCGTTACTATTGTTACTATTGCTGTTGTTGTTCTCATATCTGTGTTCATACTTGCAATTGTTGCCATATCGACAGTTACCGTTCTGGAAAAACTTACAGACCACCATGGTAGCTGTAAAGTGGCCGTATAAGTGGACGGTAGGGTTTACTAGTTGCTTCAGTCGAAATCCTGGAGCTCGCAAAGTAAGGTGTTGCTGTGAATCACCTAGAAGCTGCGATTATGCAAAGATACTAGTAATACATATGTACGCTGGCAATGCGTAACAGCAGAAATAATGAAATAAAGAGAGTAATGAGAGCGATCGAGAAACAATAAACGACGAGTAACGCGATTGCGACTCAAGAATGAGATACACTCAAATGTGAAAGCGTAGCTGTCGTTACTCTGTATGCCTGACTGCCTGAAGGTTGTCAAAGCTTACTACACAACTGTGCACTGACAGTGAATATGCATAGTCAATATCATTAATGTGCCAGTGATGCAAATGCACGCTTTTGATGACATGCCAGCGACTACTTGTGCAGATTCTGGTTGAAAGCCATAGGCAGACGATCCGGCTGCAGACGCCAGTCGTAGTCTTGGTAACTGCTCGTAAAGTATAGCCACGTCCATCAGTACCTGATTATCTTACATTTACTTTTCTATATTCGTTTTGTACAAAGCTTGTTAGCGGGAACTACCAGAGTACATGCTGGCTTTGTCTGACAATAGGCCGGTCTGGCAATTGAGTCCACACTTTCCCATTTAATCTCTTCCTTATAGCCTTCATTTCCTTCTCGGCCTTCTCTCTAGTGCGGGTTTTCTCTTCCTTCAGCATGACACTGATACCAGTGTGAGGCAATCTCATAGTAAAAACTCGCCCTCTTGCTCTGTAATCCGGTGCAGATCCATACGGACCACGGTTAACCCAGGCTTGTGCAATATACATGTCAGTGGGATTGTGTTCAACATTTTCCCGAAGAGTCTTGGCAGGAGTTTGGGAGAGAAGAGGACCAGTTTCGGCAGGGCTTGAAATTTCCGGGTTTTGACGGTCCATGACTGGAGTCGACTGTGTGAGGCCTGCATAAACTCTCTGCTCAGTTGTGGGCAGGGCTATACCAGTCGAAATTTGAGACTTCTTGATAGCAGATTGGATTCGATCCTCCACCGACAATTTGCTTTCGCCAGGCCCAAGGATCGTAGGTTGGGTCCGATCGGGGTCTGGTAGACCCATACCTCTCATGACAATCGCTTCGTTGCGAGCCTGGATGAGATGTTTTTGTACTTCGACCGCTGCTTTCTTACGACTAAATCGCATCTGTAAGATGGCCTCGTCGAGGGATTTCCCTGCGATCTGCCGCGCAAGAGGAACAAGCTTCTTGACGGAAGTTTTGAAGAACCGGGACTTGGAAGTATGAGACCTTTCGGCACGCGCGATCTGCATCTCTCGAGTAAGACGGCCAGCTCGACGAACACTGCGAATGACCATTTTTCTTTGCCAACGCGCGCGACCGTTAGGGTTTGGATCGAGCCTGGCAGCCATCTGTTGCGGACTGCGTGCCGACAAGGCCGTAGCAGCCCCTTCCATGCCCACAGGAGCACTTTTGCCCGATACCGGCAAATATTCATCAGCGAAAACGCTGCTAGACGCCAACCCGCCGTATTGAGGAGGAGTCTGGGCTTTAACATTCTGCGCAAGCACAGCGTCCTTCGCTCGTTGTTGGGCGGCTGTTTTTTTGTCTACTTGTAACTTTTGCGCCGATGGTGCCAGTTTTCCAGTCTGGTCAGAGGTCTCGTTCGTGCCTCGCTTTGGAGGTGCAGGATTGGCGGAATGCTGAGAGTTCGGCGTGGCATTGTTGGAGCCTCCCGTTGCACGATGAGTTGCTGTAGTACTCAAGCCGCGTGCAGCAATGTAGAGCGAGCAGAAAGCTGTACAGAGGTCGACTGATGCAAGCTGCGGTCGTCGTCGCACTGACGCTGTTAGCATTCATCTCGGCTAGTATTCAGGAGAGACTAACCATATTGTGCTGCGTGCATATCGACGTATCCTTCTCAGAAGGAGTCGATGAGATTCTCGATTTAGTGGCACTATCTAAAAACGATGGTGAACCACTCTTGCTAATGATTCTGCAAGGTTGGACGAGGCTACATTGCGATGGATCCGAGTCAGAGGCTCAAATGGCTAGGCCCGAAGCATTTTAGTGCGCCAGCGTCAAAGGACCGCTAAAAGAGCTTCCTTACGGTACCTTCGCTTCTGCAGCAGGGTTCGGGTAGCCCTGAAGTAACGTTTTTGAGCCATCATAGGCCCTGGCCAGACCGCATCAGTCATTTCAAACTGCGACGGGACTGACGTTGCTGTTTTAGAAATCTTGAACTCCGAAAGGCAGCATATTCTTTCGCATCCAAGTTGTACTGTACAATGCTCATTTCCTCGGACAGTAATTAACATTCATTGCCGTTTCGAACGATATTGTCACAAACTCTCAATCATTGATCTTATCACATACCCTCTCTTATACACAGCGTCCGCTCGCCGGCTGTCGTACTTCTCCTCCAGCGCTGCGCACGAGCAGGAAATGGGACTGACACCTACGGATGGTAGAAAGGCGATGATTTTGCGAGAACCTGAAGAGGCACGAGATTAGTGGTTTCGGAGGCGTCTGGAGATTACAATGGACTTGAAATCGATTTTGTCACCATCGGAAGGCTCTTCTGATGCACCATCTTCACAACAAAACACTCCAGCACCAGCTGCACCTTCCCAAGCGCCCCATAAATATGTTCAAAGAGCTCTTTCCGGTCCTATCGCACCTCCCACCCGGCCGAAACATGTCGCTTCGCCGTTGTCGCAATCAGCTCTCTCGAGTTCGACGTTAACGGGATCAACAATTTCTTCCGTCCTCTCTGCGCACATATTGAGCCCCCACCAGCCGTCACAATCCTCACCTTTGATAAGTCCGGTACCCGCGACGCCGGGCACACCTCACGTACAGCGCGCCTCATCCACACAATCCATGGATACACTCGCAGATCTCGCTTCAATGCAGTCACATCAACCGACAAAGCCTGGCCTTTTCAAGAATTCGTCTATGGATAGCATCAAGTCGAGTGACTCGACTTCTCGCTTCTCTGTACAACAAGCAGCTCTGACTTCAAATCCTCGTGCCTCTTTTGATATCAACATGATGGATGCTCCTAAGTCAACGGCAAGAACCGATTTTTCGAAGGCTGCAATTAGTGATGATCAACAGGCTCGCTTGCACGAGCTCGCAACACACCTCATTGAATGTCCCTCCGCATATGAGTCTCACATTGCAATGATCAACACTCTCCATCGATTGTTCATTGATTATGTCTACCCCATATCTTCGACAGGAGATGCTTTGCCGAGGCAGGACCCAACCACCTTTGATCTTCTTGACGAGTTGAGAAGCTCACGAAACACCATGGAGAAGCTGTTCGCGGTGGGAGAAGCGATATGGTTAGACTGGCTGCAAGATGAAAGCATGCTCGCACGTTCTACTGAAGAGCGCATTGACGTTATCGAGAAGTTTCGCAAAGCAGTTGACGAAGAGGCTTGTAGCACGAAGATTTGGTCAGCCTATGGTGAATGGGTTTTGGAATGTTTCCGTTGGGCTAACCAAGACACTGGGTCAGCTGATCTGGATGAAGATAGAATGGTGGGCAAAGAAATCTTCACATGGCAGATGGTTATGGAGACCTGGCAAGATGCTGTTGACAACACCAAAAATGACCTTGCACTAAGCCATTTGGTGTGGAACAAATACATCGATCTTCGCACCACGCACTCAGAGCAGTCGCTGCCAAAGGATCAAGCAAATGCCGTGCTCAAGCTGTTCGAGCAACGCTTAAAAATCCCTCATATTGCATCAGACACTACAAGACAGGTTTTGTCAACATTTATGAATTCTCACTTCTCCCAGGAACAATATTTTGAAATCATGGAAGACACCAGCCGCATTATGAAGCCAGCACTAAAGTTACTAGACGAGCGATCATCCTTCGAAGCCCAAATAGAAGCCACCCAGCTCAAGGAGGACCGCGGTGCCGAATACAGCACATTTTTACAATACATCGAATGGGAAAAAACCACAGGCAAACGTAGGAAGCTAAATTTTGAGCTTTGCAACGCGCTCTATCAACGAGCCGAGTTGAGATTCCCCTCCGACACGGCATTGTGGGATGACCATGTTGCATTTGTTTTGGAAAACTCGAAACCAGTATTGGCCTTGTTATCGCGAGCCACCAAACATTGCCCATGGTCGGGCGCATTGTGGTCTCACTACCTTTTGGCCTCGGATCGTTTGGCCCAGTCGTACGAAGACACAGAAGCCATCAAGCACAAAGCAACTAGGTCCGGCATACTCGAAGCGGCTGGAGTGGAGGAAGTTCTCAAAGTTCATATTGCTTGGTGTAGCTATTTGCGACGACGTGCGTTCCGTGCAGATCGCGACGAGGATGATGGAGATATTGCTGAAATTGGTATCCGAGCATCATTGGAAAGTATCAGCAGCCTTGGCGCCAAACTAGGTGTAGGCGACAACCCAGACCCGTTCTTCCGTTTGCAGCGTATTTATATCAATTTCTTGAGCGAAAGTGGTCGTTGGGATAATGCTCGTCGAGAGTTCGATAATGCAATCAAAGACTATGGGAAATCCTGGCGGTTCTGGCTCCGCTTCCACCACTGGGAGATGATGCGTTGGCGTAGGTTCGTCAGCAAGGACACAGGCTACGAACCGCTGGCCAGCACATCTCTACCTCAGTTAGCAACAGCAGTACTCAAACAAGCACTTGAACAAGATGGTCTCGACTATCCAGAACCTATAATCGAAGAGCTTATCAGCCACTGTGAGGATCATGAGGATGCGGACGAGCTACAAGTGTGCTTGCTGAAGGTCCGTAAACTCGAAAAGGTGCTTGCAGCCAGGAGACAGATCGAGGCTGTCCAAAGTGCTGAAGCAGCTGCAGCTCAGCAGAAGCAAGCTACAGTGGCCGCCAATGAAGCATTGGACACGTCGAATTCCGCTAAGCGCAAGCGTGAAGCTGCTGAACCCGAGGAAGACCTCCATGACAACTTTAAAAAGAGCAAGATGGACGAAGAAGCAGTTCAAACTGTCGAACAAACATCGTCAGAGAATCCGCGAAGAGATCGAGAACATGCAACAATTTTGGTTGAGAATCTGCCTGAAGCAGTAAGTGAGGCCAAGGTTCGGCAATATTTTAGTGCATGCGGTACCGTGAAGGCAATCAAATTGTTGGACAACAGCACGAGCGCAGTTATTGAGCTCGAGGACGATCAAGCTGCTCAATACGCGCTGTCGCGCAATGGCCAGCAATTCGACGGCGCAGTAATATCTGTAGTGCTAGATACTGGTTCGACAGTGTTTCTCACAAATTATTCACCTACCACGGACGAGCAGACTATTCGCGAGATGCTCTCGAGTTATGGAGACATCATTTCTATACGATTTCCTTCATTACAAGGCAATAAACGAAGACGGTTTTGCTACGTGCAGTTCAAGTTGCCGGCAGAAGCTCAGAATGCTGTCAACCACCTCGACGATGCGGATATCGATGGCTTGCGCTTGAGCTGTAAAATCTCAAATCCTGCAGTGAAGAAAAGCAGACAGGAAATGAGTGTCAACGATGGCAGAACTGTCTTCGTCGGCCGACTCAACTTCAAAGCCAAGGAAGAGGAGGTCAAGACAGCTTTTGCAGGATATGGTAGCATAGAGCTCGTCCGAATGCCTTTACACGAATCTATGAAGAACAGGAACAAAGGCATTGCTTTTGTCACATTCACATCGACTGACGAAGCGCAAGCTGCACTAGATATGAATGGCAAAAAAATTAAGGATCGGGAAATCAAGGTAGAGATTGCAACAGACGAGCAAAGCCGGTCGACACGACAAGGATCAGTAGCGAACAAAACAGCAAAGTCTTCAACACCAGCTATTCACAATGGTGGTACTGGTGTGCATTCAGCCTCACCAGTACCAGGCTTGCCAAGCTCATCTGAACCTCGCTCTGAAAGAACCATCTTTCTTACTCAAATCCCGGATACCGTCAACGAAGCACGACTCCGACATGCGGCAGCAAAGCACGGTGATGTGGTCAAATGTATACTCAAAACCAATCATCAAGGTGCACTGATCGAATACACAACTATAGCTCAAGCAGGCGAAGCAGCTCTTGGGCTTGATGGTTACGAGATAGACCCGGGCAGGCAGATTCGAGTCGTAAGTGAGGAGGAAATGAAGACACAGAAGCCAGAGAAAAAGGTTGACACAATTGCTTCGAAACCCAAACCGAAACTGTCTGCGCCTACACCTGCTGGTGGTTTTGTCAAGAGGCCGACGCAGCCAGGAAGCAGAGCCAGGAAAGGTGGGAATTTAGGTCAGAGAAGCGTCCTTCTACACACGTCTGGCGTATCACATGAGCCAGATAAGGATATGGAGGTTGAAGACAGTGCCGTGTCCAGCGATGTGCATTCAACCCAGAAGAAGTCCAACTCGGACTTTCGAGCTTTGATGACTGGGAAGCATGAGTGACCATATCTCGATGTGGTTGCTCTAATACTTCAGTATAGGATATGGGGTTCGCCAACTGAGAGCTTTCAGAAGCAGCTGTGGTAGTGGTTCGCTGAGAAGAAGATTGCTGCGATTTGTTGTGTGATTTAGCAGACTGTGTGCTGATGTCCAGAGATACCCACGAATCCTGATCTTCACCTAGCTTTTCACTTTAGACTCTTTCTTGTGGTACTTCTTTCGATTGCGTGTATCTCATTCTGTCGCTATCGATCATTAGACCTCAATGTTCTTCGAAATGGCAACTAAGCCGAATCTCACCTCATAAGCGGCATCCGAGCTTAATGCCTACTGCCGGCTATTGCAATCATTTGCATCGTACTAATGTACCCTTCGATGCCGTATGCTAACAAACAAATTCAGCAATCAACGTCCATGGCAAGTTGTTTGATGAGCAAACAGAATGCGCTCCCACAATTTTAGTAAACTTTGTCCTCAGCAGGATCCAGAGCGTGGCAGCCTTGCGAAATACAGCCAGACCAACAAACCAGTATCCTCAACTCCAATTCTCACATTACCACCTGAGGTTCGAGCCAGTATCTTCGCTTACCTCCTAGATGATGTCGATCTCATATTCAAATTCTCCAAATGTTTCAATAGCTCAACTTGCCAGACAAGATGGCAGGACGACAAGAAACTTGCTTTTCTCAAAACGTGCAAATTGTTCGAGGTTGAAGCTCTCAATCTAGTACAAATACACTACATAACCATTGAAGTACATTTACCACTAGAGTCTGGCACGCCGATCCCCAGTACGCCCATTGAGAAGTCCAAAAATGTCCTCCGCTGGCGCCCGAAGATTGCATTGCCATTGGATAGAGTCCGGCCACATATACAGCAACTGAACATTGACGCCAGGAACGCTCTTTACCACCTTTTACAGACCGATATTCTTGGAACGTTTGCCAAACTACACACAGTTCGAATCAAACAGACTCTATGGCCTCGAGTGATGCCGTCAAGTTGCAGGGCTGAGCTGGACAAGAAATCACGTCGTCAGGCCTTCATCCGTGATAGCCTCGATGAGCGTATCCAAAGTTCGTTGGACTGCTTTGTATCGGGTGGTGCTTCGTTGTGTCGTACAGAGCAGCCAGCGCTTATCGACCTTCTGCGCCATCCTAAACTCCAATCTTATCTTCCATTGTTCGTTGATGTGACAATCGAAGAATATTCTACAAGTCAGCACTCGCGTCACAACAATACGGATGAAACGCACTCGTTTCCTATATCCAAGCAGATCTCGGCTATACGAATGACCTACAAGTGGCCGAGCCAAGAGATAATCAATCTAGAGGTTGATATGTATGATCAGTTTATGCCGTTGGCTATCAAATCGAAGTACACTGAAAGAACAGAATTGGATACGCGCAAAGAGGACAACGAAGACAACAATGGCGACAATGGCGACAATGGGTCGACAACAAATGCCACTGTTGCAGAACATTGATGAACTGATTAACAAAGCCGCTCTTTCCTACCATCTTTGACAGACAAAGGAGCAATAGCCTTGAAAGAAAGGTCTACCATTGTTAGATCATAGTATATATGTCTACTTCATCATCCTCGAGGATAACATGCTAGCCCAACAAACCATTCCAAAAGACACCGAGAGATCCTAAACAGAGGAAACGAATCCAACATGTCACTCACACAACTCACGATCACAGTGAGCGATACTGTCGCTACGGCACAACCCCCTGCTGGCTCAGGCGCAAACCAAACCAAACCCATTCTTGCTCCTCACAACACAGAGTATCTCACACCACCAGAACACAAGCGCAAGATGAAGCTCCCCCAAGACCCCCTGGACACATTCACTTCCCCCCTACTCAAACCCACGCAAATCCCAACCTCACCTCACCCCTTCACTACCGCCGTCCACAAAACAATTACCCTCGCAACCGAAATTAGCACAGCCCTCAATGCCTACATGACAACCCTCTCCCTCTCCCAACACCCCGATCTGTCTAAGTCATTCGTCGAGTCAGAAACAATCCGCGTTAAGAGTGTCCAATTCAAGCTACGCATGAAAGTAAGATCCCTCCGCTCGGTCACGGATTTACTCTATGATGCTGACCATACAGATTTTGATAAGGCGATGGTGCGCACCGTGTATGAGGATGGGTTGGTTATTGATGAGGGGCTGGTGCGGCAGGTGCAGGATGTGAGGGAGTATGTGGACAAAGCACGGGCCTATCTGGTTGGGGCTCACGTCTTTTATAAGGTTAATTATGCGCTTTGTCCGGTTGAGAAGAAGGAGAAATGAGGGAGAGGAGGTTTTGAGTTGGGGCTGTGATGGGTGATAGGTTGGGAGGTACTGGCTGGTCCAGGTCTGACTGTGACGGAGTATAGGGCTCATAAGATATATGGTACGATAGGTAAGTCATCAAATAGAAAAACTCAAAAAGATATTATGGTATTTAGGTATCTTCCGGAGGAAGACCACGACACGCCTTGTGAAGCTGAGTTATTTACATTACTGCAGACGAACGTGACATAGAGTAGTCTATTGTAAGGAATTGAGATCAATAATTGAAAAAAACACGCTGTATGGAGACATTCACTGCCTTGACCGTTGACTCGAAAAGTCTCCGATGCAACACTGAGAGAGCGAGTGAAGCCTCGTTCTGTGTCATGAATACCACATAACCCATGATCGATGATTTATGATAAATGTGAGAATCTATCGTTGTAGGAATGTATGTTCCTCTAACCTTTTCTACATACCTAGCAGGCGTTTTTACCGTAGCTTACATAACTTCCACAACAACCCTCTATCGGACAGGCTGACTATTATTTCAAAACAACAATCCCCTGCAGCACACACCACGCTTACCGAGACACACAATGGCACCACCACCACCACCACCACCACCACAACAACAACAACACCTCAACCCTCCCTGTCCAAACAGCCAGAACTCACGCGGTTGGCGCCACATAATCCTAAACTTCACACCCTCCTGGTTCGCCATCACAATGGGCACAGGCATAACATCGATCCTCCTGCACAATCTTCCCTACAACGCCTCCTGGCTACACTACCTCTCCATCGCCATCTTCTGTCTCAATGTCGTTCTTTTCCTCACGTTCCTCGCCATATCGATCATACGATATGTAATGTTCCCCGGTCTCTTTGCCGCGATGCTGCGCCATCCGGTGCAGAGTTTGTTTCTGGGAACGTTTCCTATGGGGTTGGCGACGATTGTTAATATGCTTGTTTTTGTGTGTGTGCCTTTCTTTGGAGGACGGGTGGTGATGTTTGTGTGGGGACTGTGGTGGGTTGATGTTGTGCTCGCGTTGGGTACGGCGCTGGTCTTGCCGTTTATGGTGATGGGTGTGCATCGTGGGAATGAATTAGCGAACATGACGGCCGTGTGGCTGTTGCCTGTTGTTGCGCCGATTGTGGCGGCGGCGAGTGGGGGGGTTGTTGCTGATGTGTTGCCTGATCCGAGGTATGCGGTTTGGACGGTTGTTACGAGTTATATCTTGTTCGGGATGGGGTTTCCGTTGGCGATGATGGTGTTGACGATGTATTTTCAACGACTGACTATGCATCATTTGCCGAAGAAGGAGGTTATTGTTAGTGTGTTTTTGCCGTTGGGGCCGCTGGGGCAGGGGTCTTTTGTGCTTATGCAGCTTGGGAAGGTGGCGCGCAAGGTGTTCCCGTTGACGCATGCTTTTGCTTCACTGAGTGGCCAGAGTGGTGTTGATGTTGGGGGGATATTTTGTGTGGTGGGGCATTTGGCGGGTTTGATTATCTGGGGGTTTGGTCTGGTGTGGTTGTTCTTTGCGTTGGCGAGTATTTCAAGGTCTAGGTTCCCGTTTAATATGGGGTGGTGGGGATTTACGTTTCCACTTGGGGTGTTTGCTGTGTCGACTTGCACCATTGCGCAGGATTTGCCAAGTGAGTTCCTGAAGGTGGTTGGCACAGGCTTGAGCGTGGCGGTGGTCATGCTTTGGTTAGGGATTGGAGTTGAAATGGCCAGACGGGTGGTTGGTGGAGAAATTTTCTTTGCTCCTTGTGTGCAGGGTTGGGAGATACAGCGAAAAGTAAAACAGGCGGAAGAGGAGAGGAAGCAAAGTGGTGGGGAGAGAGGTCTGGTGGAATAAGCTCAATAGACCGGTATCTTGTATAGAGACTCATGTTGTGGCAAGGGCATATTTTGCTCTTCTCAAAGTCTTCCTTGAGTGAGCTTCAACCCCTATGAAGAGGTCCCTCTTTTGATACTGTTCAACTGCTGTTCATTGTATACCTGCACGTGTATACAGTAAGAGAATGGAGAATAAAATGACAAGATGGCTAGCCAGGAATATTTAGGCCGAATTGAGGACTGCACTAGTCCACATTAAGATAAGCGTAGGAACACCCAGATAGTCGAGGTGACTTCGTAGCCCCTTGAGTTTTTATCTATTCCACTCCGTTATCTTTGACGTACCCGCTACAACCCACGGATATGCTGGAGGATACACGGGCAAGACGCATTTGGTCAGGATGGCGAAGCTTCAAACAAGACCAAGCACGAGCAATGCGTAACTGCTTGTTATCTTGATTCCATGCGAGTCTACAAATGCGACAGCAGACTCTGCCATGGACGAATCCTCTCTACCACCACCTTGCGTAAGAGCTTGAAAATTCCTTCTGCTCTACTTTCTACCAGGGTCTTGCGCGACCTCTTGTTACTCTTTGCCCGTTTCCACCATACCAGTCTGGTGCTCCCCCTTCGACCGTGGAAATGGCACAAACTCTGTTCTCAGATCAGACTGCCAAACACGACCTTACAGTTACAGAGAATTCCGGGAAGAGCGGTTTTACAGAGGATTATGAGAAGCACGGCCTGCAAGAGCCTACGGGTGCCCGTCGCAAATCTTAGGCCCCTCTCGATGTCCTCGCTCGCATCAGAAAATCCGATACCTATCACCCCATTCATTGGCCGATATGGAACAAATGGTTCATTGTAATCGTGTATTGTCTGCTTGGTATTTTCATAGGTCTAACAAGCACAACATATATCAGTGTCAAATTCTTGATCCAGGAGAAATTTAGTGGGAGCACCCAAGCTATCACTCTAGGACAGAGTATGTTCATCGTGGGAAATGCTGTCGGTCCTGCTTTCCTCGGTCCGTTGTCTGACATTGGAAGCCGCAAATGGGTCTACGTCGCCTCGATCTTTCTCTACGCCATCCTCAACATTGGCACTGCGCTCGCCCTGAATTTGCCCATGTTGATTGTCTTCTCCTTCTTGATCGGTGTGGCTGGCTCTACCGCTCTATCTAACGTGGCTGGTACCATTGCCGACCTCTTCGGTGACGCGGACGGCGCAGGTCAACCCATGGCTCTTTTCGTCTTGGCTGGCGGCTGTGGACCCAGTCTTGGCAGTCCCATTGGTGAGTGGATTGCTGAAAACTCGAGCATGAGCTGGCGTTGGATTTACTACATCAATATCATTATTGGTGGTGCATACGCGTTGGTGCTCTATTTCATGCCCGAAACATTACCACGCATAGTCATTTCACGGGCTGTCAAGAGACGTAACAGCATCGATGTGGACCAGCATGAGATCGACATTGCGCTCGGATCGGACAACCTGAATATCCTGAACGAGATCCGGTTCGTGACTACCATGGCCTTGCAAATCATGTTAACTGAGCCAATCGTCATCTTTTTGGCTTTGTACAATGGTTTCACGTACGGCCTACTGATTCTGTACCTTGATGGGGTTTTCGACGTGTTCGTGGTCAACAACTACCTAAGGTATATTGACGCAGACTTGACATACCTCAACTTCTGTGTCGGTAAGTTAACAAACTTCCGCTCCTCAGCTCTCATGTATGACAGTTAATTCTTCCGCCAGGCGTAACATTAATGTTCCTCTTCATACCCGTCCAAACATACCTCTACAAGCGTGATAAAGCTCGCAATGGCGGCCAAGCCCGCCTCGAAGCCCGTTCCTTTACTTCCCTGGTTACAGTCTGGTTCTTCCCCATCTCTCTCCTCTGGTTCGCCTTTACCTCAGATGGTTCAGTTAGCTACTGGTCTCCTATCATTGCTGGCACCGTGCTCGGATTCGCTGACCCTCTCTTATGGCTCAGCATGCTGAACTACATCGTCGATAGCTATCCGAACGTGGCGGCGAGCGCCATAGCAGTATTCTCGATCCCAAGTTTTTAATCGCAGCTGGACTATGTCATGCCGGAGTTATTATGTTTGAGAATATGAGTACCAGATGGGCATTCGCCACGCTCGAACAAGTTTTGGCATTGTGGCGCTGGTTTACGTGTTGTTTTTCTACGGAAGATGGCTGAGGGAGAAGAGTAAGCTTGCTACGGGAGGGTCAACTCGTTTATTAAAATAGATTGGGAATTGTTGGCGAGGATATGTCGAGTTCTAGAATCGAGCTAATGGGACCAGAGTGGAGGCGTCAGGGAGGGGATGAGGGGTGGAGAATGCTATGGTGTTGACCGGAAATGGAATAGCTCGAGATAATCTGTAATACCAGCGTAATCATCACTGAGTTTCCTTTCACATCGATAGTTCTAACGCTTCGAGGAATCGTGATCTAGCGATGGCATGGCGCTATCTCAGCGTCTTGGTTCTCTCGTTTCTAACACAGCAACGCTCAGACTTGCATGAGATATGCAAGCTTGCGTTGTCACAGTCGGACGTGCATACGAGGCTGCAGCTCCCAGTGGTCGACCCTGTTACGATGTGACTGCTGGCAAGCCCACTCGCCCCTCCTTTGCAATAAACTGCAAAAATGCCTTTGCTGGCAGCTTTGAAGATGACCGACCTCATTGACCGCAGGACTTGATCCTCCGACATAATTCTAACTGTGCAATAATATGTTTCAAGATCATAGTGAGAACGGTGCCAATGGCAAGCTACTACGTCGCTTCTATGAGCCATTGATTCTCCTCAGTGTTATTGATCCAACCCGTGGGGCCAATCAACTCGACATGTCCTCCGACCACGATTTGCAAGGGCAGAGAAAGTTATGGCGGGATTTCCTCGATCAGCTGTCTTTCCTGTGCGATGCGAAGAAGGGCGGTGACACAGTGACTGCCATTGCAGTTCAGCGGACCTTTGAACATCCAATCATGTGGTTGGCGTCAAATTCCAGCACAAGAAATTCTACCATAAGAGTAAAGGCCAAAATTCATGTCGAATGGATTTTATCCCAACTGGAGGGACTCAACGAGGCTGGAACAGCCACGGTCGACTTCATTGAGAATGAAATCATACTTCGTTGCATTCAGTTTAGCTCCAGCAGGGTTGATACCTATATATCTTTTCTCTTAAAGAATATCAAGAAAGCCCAACAATCCGAAATAGCACGAAGCAGTGAAGGTATGTGAGTCCTTCAGTTTTCAGTCTAACAGAATAGAACGATCCTGGCTAGTGAGATTCATCGACGGGTCCTTCAAGTAGGATTCGCTGCTTGGTCTCGTGGCACTTTTTGGATCAGGAGCTATTCAAGTTGACGCAACACCTATCCACAATGGCCAAGCCAGGTTATTCCTCCCAGTACTGGGTCATCAATCTGTTAGTATTTTGGATCGGGTACGGACTGACACAGGACAGATGAGCAAATCCTCGTTGCACTAAACCCTTTCGAAGGGTATCGACATGACCGATATGCACTCTGCAATTATGCGCACAAATTTCGAAGAATGGCAGAAGCGCGTATGCTCAAACGAAGGCATGACAAACACGGAGGCCGAAGCATGTGGTCCGATATTTACCATGATATTGGTAGGCTTGGGTGCTGGATCAAGGCAGTTAGGAAACTCATCGAAACAGCACAAACTCTTCCACAACAGCTTGGGGGAATGAAAGTCGAGCTAGTTCCGCCTCATGGCATTGTGGATATTCCTCCTGGCAGAAAAGATCGTTTTACCACCCTGGAACTTAAGAAACTCGTCAACCGAATGGTTCCTAGCCACAAGAATGCTCATGTTGAGATGCTCGTTGAATCCCTTAACGCCATTAACACTATACTACCACTAACAGAGCATTTCCAACAAGTGTACTCTTCGTTTCAACCACGTCCACACGCCGAGCTACTCGTCCTAGAGCATTTCTTCCAGTGTGGGTTTGAGTTCATGGACAATGACAAATACATTGGATGTAGCAAGCCATCTTGCTATTGCTGCGACTTGTATATGAAGGTTCATCCTGGCCGACCCGAACTACGCGCTTGTCATGGCAACTTGTGGCCAAACTGGGCTCCACCTATTTCCCTACCTCTCACTATCGCTTCTGCACACGTAGGTGCGCAACCTCAAAGACCTCAGGAACACGCAACTTTCAAGATGCTACAAGAGATGCTTCCTTACATCAGATGTGATGTACTTGAGCAGATTGAATCAAGACGGCCACGCAGAAGCAGGGTACCGGATTCAACCACAGGCATGTCGAGCGTGGTGTTGAATTCAGATACAGTCAAAGAAATCTACCTACGGATGAACGAAATTGGAGGAAATGTGGATCACCAGAGGACATCCCTCATTGCAGGACTGAACAATAGTGATGAGGGTGCAAACAATAGGCTCCACGATGCCCCGCACGCTGACAACTCGGCGGATTCCTTGACATTGACCTCAAGCAGATCGGACACGCATGACCTAGAGCAAGAAGTAGACCACAAAGTTCATTCTTCAGTCACCGTGCAAGAAAGCTCCGACGAGGACGAGGACGAGGACGAGGACGAGGACGGTGGAGTCTTACTGTTTCCCGGCAGAAGATGCCACCACTTAGTAGGATGCTAAACCACCACATTCGACGGATGGATTATCCCTGCTTCACCATGATCATCAACCTAGCATCCGATTCTGGTAAACTCTTTCGCACGTACACAGACATTCCAGTCCACGTTAACTCTTTACATACCATTTCGTAGTAGTGATATGTTGCAACGAAGTTTTAGACAATCTGCATGAGATGTTGAGACAGACATGAACAAGCCATTGTGACCAAAGCATGTGATCAGAGTCCCATCATCGCGTGGAGAACTACGAATTGCTTAGGTAAGCTCTACCAAGGCGCTAAGAGCCCGGCTCGGAAGTGAAGAGCCTCACGTCGATCATCTCGGAGAATGCATGCGGTCAAAGGTTTCTTGGTAACCCTGCATATCTGACATAGCAATACTCAATTTGCTGGATTCTACTTCCGCCGTGTCATTGTCTACTCGTATGGTTCAGGATGAAGATCTTCCGTTCGCTTCAGTTGCCACTCTTTATGCGTCTCATGGCATCATGACCCTCAACGTAGGGTACTCAAAACGATGAAGTCATTTCGGTGCAGTGCAGTAAGTGATTAAAATATGCCACTGATGCCCCTTTCCTACACCATTTGCCCTCTGGAATAAGTTCTCACACAAACATACCATCGCAAATCTAACCAAACAACAGCAACATCAAGATGGCACAAAAGATTCTTCAGACAGGTTTGTCCGCTGGCATGTCAGCCGTATCAGGGTTCCATTCCTCCAAGCCGAAATCATTACCAGAGGACTACGATGGCCTTAAGCACGTTATTCCAGCCAACGCGACACCACAGCTTGACACCCTGTACACTCTCCGTGGCAAGAACAAGAACGTTAACGTGCCATTGCTTTCCTGGGGTACTTGGTCCTGGGGAGACACCAGTACCTTTCACTGGTCAGACGACGAACTCCCAACCTTACGCGAAGCATGGAAAAAATGCTTAGCAAACGGCCAGACCTTTTTCGACACTGCACAGGTCTACGGTACGGGTCGGAGTGAGGAAATCCTTGGCGACCTGATCAAAAACCACAGCTCAGGTTTCGACCGTTCCAAGATTATTGTGCAAACTAAGTGGCTACCAAATGTCTCGGACTCAGCAAGCAGTATGTTCAAGTCCGTTGATGCTCCACTTATACAGTTGCGCAAGTCCTTGGAGCGGATGAATTTGACATATATTGATTGTTATCTTGTGCATGGCCCTGTGCATCTCAGCTCGATCAAGTCAGTGGCCGAGGGCCTCGCCAAATGCGTCGACGAAGGTTTGACCTTGGCGGTCGGTGTCGCCAACTACTCTGTTGAGGATATGCTCAAGATGAAGGAGGCGTTGGCAGAATACGGCATCCCACTCGCCACGAACCAGTGCGAATACTCTATTCTACGCCGGATGCCAGAGACTGAAGGTATGTTGGAGACATGCAATCAGCACGGCATCATCTTCCAATCGTATTCGTCCATCGGACAGGGGCGATTAAGCGGCAAGTACAGCAAGGCGAACCCACCCCCTAAAGAATACAGATTCTCGAGCTATGACATGGAGTATATCGAGCCTCTACTTAATGTACAACGACGGATCGCGCAAAAGTACAACGTAAGTGTTGCCGCCGTGGCTTTGAACTGGAATATCTGCAAGGGCGCAATACCAGTGGTCGGAATACGGAAGGAAAGCCAAGCTGTTCAAAATATGCAGGCTCTTGGCTGGAGATTGACTAATGAAGAGATCACTGAGCTCGACAGACTGGGATTTGAGGGCAACACCACGAAATTGTGGCAGCAAGGTTAGAAACACGGTAGACTTGCAAGGGGTAGTTCTAGTTGAACATGGATTTCAGCGGTTGGGCGCGTTCTATTTACCTTGTTAGAATGCTATATGACGGACAAATGAAGCAAGTTCAACCTCAAAATAAGCATTATCTAAAGATTCACCACCACTTGTGTCCTCTTCCCCGGTACACCTCACGTCCCCTTCCATCACTGCACATCCTCACCTGTTATGATCATCCGGAGTCATTCCCGAGAAACCAGTGCATGTGGATCAAAGGAGGCGGGTTCGTAGAGTGATGTCTGACTCCAAGAAACCAAGACGGAGTTGTTAGACGAGAATGAATAATAATCGAACGGTACATATTTGAAACGCGTATTCGACACAAGCTTCAACTCACGCGTATCACGCGTCGAACCTTATTTGAGCCGCCTTAAGCAGAAGCTCACAAATGTCGAATGACTCCTGTACTTGCCTTTGACAAGATCTCCACCTTGTAGCCGACTATACGTTAAAGATCTTATCGTCCTGTTTTCGCCTTCCACGTACTTGCTTCGATCAGTCTCGAGATGGACACCGGACAGATCCTGCTGCTTGCGAAAGTCGTTGGACTGAGCTCAGCAGGTATATTTGCAGGTATGTCGTGTTGCGGAAACGCTCTGAGCCTCGGTTTCTCTATGTATCACGTTGGCAAAGAACATGTTTGCGCGGGAGCTTACAAGGGAGAGGCCTGCCATTTCGTGTTAAGCTGACTCCATCTCGCAGGCTATACCTGGGCACTTTCCCGCGCAACAGTCCCCTCAATACTCGATTATGGCTCCAACGACGAGAAAATCATCCTCTCCCAGTGGCGTCACCAATACGTGGACGGCGCAGCTTTTTCGAGGCCGTGCTGTGCCCTGAATCTGCTATCTTTCGGCTTCCTAGCATATCATGGTCTGTGCTCGCACCGCACATAGGGAGCAATGCGGAGCTAATTATGTCTTAGCAACGTCCTCGACTCCAAATCTACAGATCCCTATTAGATGGCTGTACATCTTCGCCGCACTAGCTACTGCTTCCGGCGTACCGTGGGCTCTGACGCTCCTCAGACGTACGAACGGCGCGTTGAGCATTCGCTCGAAACGGCTGGCCGGCACATATGATTCTCCTGCTGCGAAGTCGTGGGGACAGCCGATGTGTATCACGTATGCGAGTCACGAGAAGCCGTCGATTGAAAGAGAGAGTCAGGATGCAAATTATCGGGATACTAGGGCGCTGGTGGGCAGATGGAGGTGGCATAATGATTTAAGAACTGCGCTTTTGATCGCGGGAACACTTGTGGGTGCGGTGGCTGTGAGTGCTGACAGGTAGAGAAACACTATCGTGATAGGAGCACGGTTGGTACAGTGGGGAAGATCACGACAGCACAGATATACTGCCTATATATTGACTTGAAATCAAGTCTGACAGCTAACTTACTCGGATATTGACACTTGCTCAATCTTGTCTCAGCCTTAACCGGGATGGTGGAGAGTTGAATGGAATTGTGGTACATTGCACGGCTGACACTCTAGTTCAAGAATTCAGGCTATACCACACATAATGCATATTTTCGGCCGCTGCTCGTTCATCAACGAACACCGTGTCCACCAGAGAGGTCGAATGCAGTTGGAGGTACAGCTCCCCGGCCGTGGTTAACCCTGCTGGCGACCCAAATTGCGTTGACAAGGAGCACAATTAATGGGGGATTGGTCTGCTTCCTCGCTCCGCACCCCGTATTATTGTCAGCCGTCGGAATACAAGAAATGCAAGACTGGTAACGTATAAATACAAGATCACATTAAAAGGCTTGTCATCGGATGCATTCAGATGTAGTCAGGGTTCTCTTGTCGGGCATCCTGACCGGTCTGGGCCCGTGGTACCATCGGCGCTGCACCTCTCAATGCCGGTTAATGCCAAGACACTCGAGCATGCAGTTGATCTTGGCTATTTCGTGTTGACGGCTTCGTGTTCATCTTCAGCCGGGAGATGTTCTAGCTGCTTGACGCCTCAAGCTCCATTTGCTACGCCATTAACCCGCGACTGGAGGCCCTGGGTGTGCAATCCCAAACATGGAGGGTAGTGTAGGGATTCTTTTGAGTGGTGGATAGGGTGTCATCCAAGGCTTGCCAAGCCGTTTTCTTCCTCTGGGCGTCTTGGCACGGATATCGACGTTGACATGTATAACCGAATCTAGTCGCTTCGACCGGCGCCGCATCGGTACCAGCTTGGAGGACATGCCAACGACCTCTTGCAACCCCAGGGTCACTGTCATCACGCGTTGCTCAGACAATTTCTTCGTCTTGCCGCGCCGCCAAGGCTGCTACTGGCGGATAGAATGGTCTACTACCGCCAAGTCTTTTGACATACCTTGTCGCTACATAGAAATCCGTCGCCTCTGTCCTAAAGCACTCTTCGCGCCTTGGACGGGTCAACAGCGGCCAATCTGCAAGCTTGTGAACCCTCGACAGTGTGACGAACATGATATTGTCCGCCGAAATCAGGAACTGACATCTGCACCTATCCGTGGGGTATAGCTTTCCTACTGTACTCAGAATGTGACTGGAAGTCTCCGGGAATTTTTCGAATATTCCATACATGTTCCAGGACGATTTGAACCAATCCCACCAACCTCACGTATGGAGTCATCGACTACCCAGGCTACGGCAGATCACTGTGTTTGCTACTCGTTCGACTGCCGGAGGAGTGGTCTGTTTCCTCATCGCTCATACAGCCAAAACCAGCTAATGAAGCACACTAGTAGATCTCAGTGCTGATTGTGCTAGGATTCCATCATGCACCTCGGTTTGAAAACACCACCTCAACTGAAGCTAACGATTGACCTCAAGTTATGGTGGGGTGGACTGAACTACAGTATGTCAAGCCAGGATTGTACCACAGAGGAGGTGATAAATATGCGAGCTCGCACCTGTCTTGCCTGACAGGTTTTCACTCTATCATTCAATCCTTCACCTTCTCACAAGAAGTTTGCATAAAGAATTTCCCCAATATTCTTGGACCACCCACCTTGCTTCCCTTTCTCTTCCATCCGTCTTCTCCACGCGACCACATTCAGGATGTCGGCGCATCTTGAGCCTGCAGAACCCATCGCCAAAGGCACACTAGCCACTGCCAAACAGTCATTTGGTGATCTCTTCCGCTGGAAACAGCGAGTTGAAATCACCAATGAATACGGAGAGAGCACTTTTGTCTGGCAAGAGCCTACACCTCTCAAAAATCCCATCAGCCTCTTCGCCATGTTGAAAGGCCGAGACTGGGCATTCTTTCTTGTAGGCCTGGCGGCGTGGACCGCCGATGCCTTTGATTTCCATGCTTTATCTATTCAGACCACAAAGCTAGCAAAATACTATCATCGATCGAAGACAGACATCACTGCCGCAATTACCCTGACGCTCCTCCTCCGAAGTGTCGGAGCAGCTGTGTTCGGTCTATTTGCAGACAAGTACGGCCGCAAGTGGCCCATGGTCATTAACATGTTCATTCTTGGCTTGCTCCAAATTGCTACCATTTACTCCGCAACTTTCGGCGCTTTCCTTGGTGTACGATCTCTCTTCGGCCTCTTCATGGGTGGTGTCTACGGCTCAGCTATTGCAATGGCTCTCGAGAACTGTCCTACGGAGGCCCGTGGCTTGATGTCCGGTATTCTTCAACAAGGCTACTCACTCGGCTATGTCATCGCCGCCTGCTGTAACCTCGGTGTTGGCGGCAGTACCGAGTCTTGGAAGATCATCTTCTGGATCGGTGCTGGTTTGTCCATTGCCGTAGGCTTCTTGCGCTGCCTCTTCCCAGAGTCAAAACAGTTTATCGAAGCCAAGAAGCACAAGCAAGAGCATCCGGAATTATACCAGGGTGCTGGCGCAGCTGCATTCTGGTCAGATTGCAAGAAGATGTTGGCACAGGAATGGCGAATGTGCATCTACTGCATTTTCCTCATGACGGTACGTCTAACAACTTTCCCCAACCAATACAAATGCACTAACTACCACAGTGGTTCAACTACTACTCCCATACTTCTCAGGATAGCTACACAACATTCCTCCTGACCCAGAAAGAATTCAATAACACTCAAGCCAGTCGAGGCTCAATCCTAATGAAGACCGGTGCGGTTGTAGGTGGCATGATAATGGGTAAGTCCAAACCCGCCTCCATCAGCTTCCGTTCTCACCAACCACTAACACACGCAATCAAGGTTACATATCCCAGTGGCTCGGCCGCCGTCGCACCATGATCATCGCGGCTTTTTGCTCGGCTTGCATAATCCCCGCCTGGATTCTCCCGACCTCCGAAGCCAGCCTCTCAGCCTCAGGCTTCATGATCCAATTCTTCGTCCAGGGCGCCTGGGGCGTTATCCCAATCCATCTGAACGAATTGTCACCACCCGCCTTCCGCTCCTCGTTTCCCGGCGTTACCTACCAACTTGGCAATATGATTTCTAGCCCCTCGGCACAGATTGTCAATGCTATTGCAGAAAAGACTTTTGTTACGACGAAAAGGGGACATAAAGTTGAGGCGTATGGCCCAGTTATGGGCGTTGCCACAGCGATCATTGCTATTGGAATTATTTTGACTACTGCTGTTGGGCCGGAGAAGAAAGGTGCAAGGTTTGAGTTGGCGAAAGTGGCAGGTGTGGGTGGCGATGATTCGAATGAGAATTTGGCAAGGAAGGTTGCTGAGATTGAGAGGGGCGATAGTGTTGCGGATGTGGAGAAGGGTGCCGCTACCAACGTTGAGAAGGTTGAGAAGTAGAGGAAAGTATCAAGAATATACGGAATGAATTGTCAGTTTCAGTTTAGTAGACAGAATATCATGATGAACTTTGGATTGACACATCAGGTAACATAATTAACGGCTCAGTGTAGCAGAATTTAGGCACGTAACTCCAGTTGGTGTCAAAATGGTTGAAGTGCACTCATTTCCAGGCAAACAACGCACATTTCTTGGATGAAGCTGCTTACCCCTGTAGAGCGCTAAGGAAGGTCTTTATGATGGTAGCGATTTTGCATGAATATAACTCGAGCACTCCGTAATGGCGAAAAGGTGTGAAGGGCGTTGTGCCAAGCGTCGTTAGGTGGGAACTTCAATAAAGGGACCACGCTAATAAATTATATAATATCAAATATGACTGTTCGTCCATTCTGATCGCTACATTAGATGCACATTCAATTCGGAGTGGTGGCAAAAAGCATTACTAACATCAGCAATACAGGCATTCAATACACAGTGCCTGTGGAAGCATAAACCACTCCAGTTCGATCACTCGTCATACTACAGCCCAGCATGTCCCTCACCTCCTCCACCCCCGAAGATGCAGCCCGCTCCGCCTCTCTTGCAGCCCGTTCCCTGGCTATTCTTCCTGTGCAAGCCCGTAACGACGCTCTCACAGCAATCCACGATGCCTTATCAGACAACAAAACCCAAATCATAGAAGCCAACTCCCGGGACATGGCCTTGGCAACCCAATCCTCCAAAGACGGTAATCTATCAGCATCCCTGGTCAAGCGTCTAGACCTCTCCCGCCCCGGCAAATTCGAAGACATGCTCCAAGGCATCCTGGACGTCCGCACTCTCTCCGATCCAATAGGCCAAGTCACTTTACGTACCCTCCTAGACGACAATCTCGAACTCGAACGCGTCTCCTGCCCAATAGGCGTGCTCCTAATCATCTTCGAAGCCCGTCCAGAAGTAATCGCCAACATCGCCGCCTTAGCCATCAAATCCGGTAACGCCGCGATCCTAAAAGGCGGCAAAGAAAGCACAGAAAGTTTCACCGCAATCAGCAAAGTCATCAGCCAAGCCTTAGAAAACACACGAGTACCCAACGCGGCAATCCAGCTTGTAAAAACACGCGATGTAATCGACGAACTCCTCCAAGTAGACCGCTACATCGACCTCGTGATCCCGCGCGGCGGAAACGAACTGGTACGCTACGTGAAAGAACACACACGCATCCCAGTCCTCGGGCACGCGGATGGCTTATGCTCCGTATACCTGCACAAAGACGCAGACCTCGAGACAAGCGTGCGCGTCGTGGTAGACAGTAAATGCGACTACCCAGCTGCATGCAACGCGGCAGAAACACTCCTAGTCCACGAGGATGTATCGCGCACTGTCCTCCCAGCCGTCGTCCAAGCACTACAAGCCCGCGGCGTATCCGTGCTCTGCGATACGAAAAGCAGAGAAGCACTCTCGTCCGCACTACCAGCTTCATCCGCAGCGCTCCTGCAAACAGCAGTCGAAACAGACTACGACACGGAATTCCTCGACCTCAAAATCGCAGTCAAAACCGTCCCATCCCTCAACACCACAACATCCGCGTCGACATCATCACCATCTATCAACGGCAGCAGCACCACCGACCCATCCCCATCCTCCGACCCCTCCTTAAACCTCGCAATATCTCACATAAACGCCCACTCCTCGCACCACACCGACACCATAATCACCTCTTCGGAAGTTGCAGCAGAATACTTCATGTCCGCCGTCGATTCAGCAGGCGTGTACTGGAACGCATCGACGCGCTTTGCGGACGGGATGAGGTATGGGTTTGGTACGGAGGTGGGGATTAGTACTAATAAGATTCATGCGCGGGGGCCGGTGGGGTTGGAGGGGTTGACGATATATAAATATAAAGTTCGAGGACATGGGCAGGGGGCTGGGGACTATGGGGGGGTTGGGGGGAGGGGGTTCAGAAATGAGAGGTTGGAGCTTTGATTTACCTTACAAAAAGATTACAGTACGGTAAGATAGGGTGAGGAAGGATGGTGGGTCTGGGGATGGGGAAGGCGTCGGAGTCAACGGGTTGGTTGATGTTCTACTTGACGCAATGCTTAGGTATTTAGTAGACCATGTTGACGACATTACTCTACCGACCTGACTTTGGGCCATGAACGATCGCCACACGTTTCTTACCAGTAGTATGTAGGTACCCGTTCGTAGCGACATCTACTTATTTGTCGTTTGACATATCAGGTCTAGGTCTAGGTCTAGGTCTAGGTCTATACAACGAACGCACTTAATGGTCGTTGAGCAATAGCAGACAGGAGAAGCGGTATTTTCAATATATCGTGGCACCATACAACGAAGATTTCTAGCATAACTTTGGGCAGGGTCACTTTGGAGTTCTGCACGTTTGGGGTTGCAGGGGAATGGCTTGTTGTATCTGGTTGGATATGATTGTGATAGAGTTATTATAGATGGACTATGAGGTATAGCATGCGAGATGTATGGGAATAGGGATTGCAACGTGCGTGAATTGATTGTATTGGATATTTAATTGCATTCGATGATCATGGACTTGATTGCCTCGTCGTGTGAGAGTCAGGCCCAAGCCCTTGTAGCAGAGTAGGTCCTGACATGGAGGAGTCTGAAGATGAATCGCTATCATAGTACATACTCGCACGACGCCGTATACCACCTCATGAAACCTTGCTTTCGATACTGCAATCGAAGCACACAGACGTGTTTGTGTAGGTAGATAGTAGTGATGAGTTCTGTTGTGTAATGGAAGAAAAGCATGATCGCTAACACGAGCCAATGCTTTACACCTTGAAACCCTTGGATCGTCTTCGTCCTCTGGCTCTCTCGAACTTCCTTCCCTTGCTCTCGATGTACGGCTTCTTGTGCTTGTATGGTCCCATACCAAAGTGCTTCACTGCCTCTCTGGCATTCTTCGGGCCTCGCAACAACACAACGTTGCTACCGGTTGGGGCTCGCATAGCAAGTTGATCGAAGGTCAAGCATTCACCACCAGCCTTCTCGATTCTGGCACGTGCAGTGGATGTGAATCGCAGAGCGGCGATGGAGAGTTTTGGAACTTCTTGTAGACGGTTGTCGTCTGTGACTGTGCCGACGATCGCGACGGTCTTTCCTTCGTATGCCTTTTTAGCAGATGGTGTTGAGACTTTGGAATGGATTCGGGAGAGGGACATAGGAGGTCGGTTGATGCGGGACATGAAGAGTCGCTTTAGGACGACTTTGTTGAAGTTGGCATCGGTTCGTCCTGGAGCATATAAGGTTAGCTTCTATATTCCTCGCTGCAGGAATCCTGGTCTTGGAGGGTATGTGACTTACGAGCAAGAAATCTGTAGAGCTTGACGAGCAACTTGAGGTATGGGTTGTCGCTTTTGGGCGCCTTTCGGTGGTTGTCCCGGACGTGATGACGATCAAGATCGATACCTAGAATTTCATGCCGCCATTAGCAAAAGTTCATTTGCAATGACTCGCAGCGCTTGCGCGGTGCTATTGAGTAAAGCTCTATCTACACACATTACGTGCGGATTGAGCAGTAGAAGGTATCGAAGGGCAGTACATACCCATGATCGCGGTTGTCGAGGATGATTGAGAGTGTTGTGGTTGTCGGTAATCCTGTCGAGTTACGATCGCATGTTCAAAGCGAAATTGTTGTGGAGGTGGATTTTATGTGCCAAGACTTCGATATTGCCAAGCATCAATCAGGGAAGGTCTTGCGAGATTTTATAAGGAGTTGAAATCAGTGTCCCTACCAGCAAATCTGTTTACTTACGATCGTTAAGGACATCAGAGTGAACGGGCATTCAATGATATTTTCATGTATGCATGCGACTTAATGCGGTTTTATGGCTCACCGCCTTTCGGTCAATCATTGCCAACCTTCTAAAATATAACCTGCGAATCGAATTGCCTAACGCCGAACGATGCAAACGTGCCTGAGTTCTTGAAATCCAATGCTCTTTACCGTATCTGCCCACAATGTTGCACAAATTGTACAAAAGCCCTGAGGCCTGGTTAAATTGAATCTTCTTTCATTAAACCACTCGCTGTGGTTCACCAAACCTTCTTCGCTAATCATAACGGCTCATCGTTCTCCGGCGATAATGCTACCAAGAAATCTCTGGTCATCTCGAAACTGAGCCAACTACTTGCCATGCTAGGTGCGACCTTTAACAAGTTCGGCATTATACCCTTATACAGACCTCGTACACCTTCTTCTTTAACAATGGTGGTTATGGCATTCCATATTGAGGTGTACTGGAAGCCCATACCATTCATCGACTTGATCTGGAACCGCCTTCGCAGCACATCAAATGGATATGTGCAAGTTTGTGCAACAGCTCCGGAGATAGCCCCAGCTGCCAGTTTTCTGTACCATACAGGGTCCTTCTCTCCCGGTTGAGTGAAGTATCCACGTACTGCTTCATAGACCATAAAGTTCAGACCGACATAAGGCGCCACTCCAGCTATTGTTGGTATTATGCCTCGGTACAGACCTCTGACTCCTCCTTCTTGTTTGTACATGAGAACCATGGTCGGCCACATACCTGGTGGTTTACCTTGGTGCTTAGCCAGGGATGCGAATGACGCAGTTTGTATAGATAATCGTGTTCGAACAATGTCCAGAGGATATGTAAATGTTACGGAGGTGATTCCAGCACAGCCGCCTAATATCAGCCGTTCCAGAGAAGTGATATTTCTGCCGGTCCAATTTTCTGTAGATCGCCGATAAAGATTGAAGGAGCTGAATTGTACCGCTGAATAGGGAACGATGCGGACGCAGTTTGTTCCATTTCCACGCATGAAACCCCTCCAACCCTCGTCTCTCCACATCTTCCCTAATGCTTTGCCGACTGACATCTTGTACTCATTCCGACCCACGCTTTGTACTTGGTACAATATCTTTAATCGTTCTAGCGGAGACACTACTGTTCTCGAAACGGCTCCAGCAACCCCTCCTGCACAAAATGCGGCTGTGAACGGCATCGATACAAATTCTCGCATCCGTGTTTGAAAGTCGGAGGAAGTCATTGTTGTATTCTAATACCGTTAGCATGCTTACAAGACACATTGTATCTAGCAAATCCTACATCTGGTAATGTCTGCAACTGCGTTATTGTAGTAGAGCCTTCACCCGACCTTCCCGCAACAGTTGTTGAGTCCTTCTGGCTCAAACTCATTCTTGTATTTCTGTTCGCGACCTTTCAGACAGGCGTAACACTTTATGGTACGCTGCTTGAGGCCTTCTAGTCGTTTGATTTGGTTGCGACCGGTTTAAAGATGCCATGGAAATTTGCACAGAATATCTATTGATGTGCTCGCACGAAAAGCATCCCAGAAGTCTTTGGGAATCGGATGATGTGCAGTCAGGCGGAAGTTGGATGGTGATAGCCCTCTAGGCTATGCTTTTGATGTACTGGATCCTCTTTGAATCGAAGGTTGATCACGAGTGAAGACGGACAAATGGAGATGTCCAACAAGTTTTAATGAGAGCAATCTTTTTCCTCACCGCAAACGCTGTGTCGTAATCAAAGGGCGATTAATGATAGAAATCTATTGAAAACGAGAAAAATGTTTCCAGGGGCACGTCGTCGCCCAAGTTTGCGACCAATCGACTCGAGACCAATGAAAGAAAGCTCAAATGCAAATCTGACAAACAAACCCTAGCCAGCTCATCCCCTGCGCTGTCACTAAATCTGCCACTAGTCGTCTTAGTGGCAAATTTTGTCCTTGCTCCATTCCTTCACGTTGTTCTGCCTGAGACTTTGATTTCGATACCTCCCAACCACCACCGATATCCTCCATACGTTTGGCGGCCTCTCTGCCATACCTTCAATTATTACTGCATCTCTTCCAACACCGTCATCAATCATGTCGCGTTCTGGAACTACACTGTATGTCACTGGCTTCGGTCATGGGACTCGGGCACGCGACCTTGCCTACGAATTCGAAGCCTATGGCCGTCTGGTTCGCTGCGACATTCCAGCTCCCCGGACAGCCAGCAGCCGACTGTAAGTCATGATCAATACTTGCCAGCTGATCAGCACTAACTAGCTAGTAGCTTTGCCTTCGTTGAGTACGAATCCCGACGCGATGCCGATGATGCCTACCACGAGATGCATAACAAGCGTATTGGCAGAGACGACGTTCTGAAAATTGAGGTAAGCCAAAGTACCCATGAGATATCTCGAATCGGTGCTGACAGAGAACAGTGGGCGAGAACTCCTCCGTCGGCATCCTGGCGATTTGACACTGGTCGAGACCGAGGCGGTGAACGTGGTGGTGAACGTGGTGGTGACCGAGGCGGTGACAGAGGTGCTGATCGAGGTGCTGATCGAGGTGCCCGCCGGGACCGCAGCCCTCCACGACGAGGCCATCGATCGAGGTCTCCTAGCCGTCGAGAGCTCTCCCCCCGCAAAGATGATAGGGATGATCGTCGACGTGACCGAGATCGGGATTACGATGACCGCCGACGATCAAGAAGTCCAGCAGATCGTGACAGAGATCGGGACCGAGAGGATCGCAGAGATGACAGGGAGCCACGCGAAGACAACGACGACCGCGACGAACGTGATGAACGTGATGAACACACCAACGGCGACGACCACAAAGGTATGAAGGATCTCGATACGGATATGAAAGAAATTCAATAGTTGACACAACACTTCAGCCCCAGAATCGCCGGTCCCTGCTCACGATGAGCTCGACACTGCGGAGTGATACAATCAAGCACATCCTCAACGACTGTTACACAACATCATATAGACACAAATGGGACCAGGGCCAGGAATGCTTGCTTTACGGAACTATTTGGGACTGAATGATTCAAATTGTGAATGAGAGGATTCCAAGGCAAGCAACAAATCTGGAAAGCATTGACAGAATGTGGATAGCACGATGCCGAATACCGAACGGCTGCGAGCGAGACCATCCCTCGAGGCGGAAGTTGAACCGGATCACTCAAAATTATACGATTGTAATCGACAAATGCGTTCAGTTATCGTTCCCGCCATTTTCCTCGTCGTTCTCCATACCTCGACAGTTTCCCTGCACCGAAGCCACCAGTACAGTCCATCCGCGCGCATTCACATCTCCGTCGTCCTGCCCAAACGAGTTTCGCCTCTAACCCTCGCCTTCACCGTTCACGATCGAAGCGATTGACAACATTCCTATTCGTACCATCTCCCCATCTTACGACCGGTAAGCTCTGCTCCGCCGCAAATCATCGGCTCTCCCCTTCGCGACCGCGATTGTCTCTCTTTCCTAGTCCACTAGTTCAAGCTTCGATTGAAAGTGTGCTTCATCTAGATCGGCCGGTTCACGGCAAGCACTGTGCCCTTCATGTAGGGCCTCATGTCTAGTATGCGTCCATATTCACATAGTAGAGGTAGGTCTCCACGCTGTGCTCTTTAATGGTTGTATGTATGTTGCGTCTCGCTGCACAATGAAATTACCTATTAAGACCAGCATCTTTGATTTCCTATTTCCACTTTTGTGCCGTTCCTACTCTTCACGTGTCCAGATCTACCTAGGTATGGCTTGTATGGGCTTGTAGTCGTGGCAGGACATGCAACCAACAACTGATACTGATTATCTGACATGCGGTCGTTGTACAGAGTACTCCGTAGGCTTGTCGAACTCGTCATGAGATTAATCACGCTATACCGGGTTTAGAAAACTGTCCAACCCCAAATTAATCTTAACCAGCAAATCGTTCAATAGTTCCTTTGTTCTTTTCGTTTATGAACCGGCGACATTGTCCTGAACATGTCCCTACCTGTCCGTACGTTATCGGGGTGGCCATCAGTCCGTCGCAGCCTGGTATCTGTACAAATTGGTCGGCGGACATACTATTCCATCCATCACCCAGAGACAGCACCATTTCCGCCTGCCCAAGCGGCAATTCTTACTTCGGCTCTCCAGCACGTCCCTCGTTTGGGATTTACACAAGAAGCGCTCACAGCTGGTGCGCAGAGTGCAGGCTACCGAGAAGCCTCGACACTTCTGTTTCCGCGCGGTTCCTACGACCTCATTCGTTATCATCTCATTACGGAACGGCTAACCTTGAAGGATCGAGTTCAGTTTCAGCAGGATGACAAACTCGGCTTGACTGAAAAGGTGAAGAGACTAGTTGTGGCAAGGCTTTTAGCAAATAAGGACACTATAGAGCACTGGCAAGATGCGCTGGGGCAAATGTCTCTTCTCGAGAACATTCCCGCCTCCTTGACGGAACTTGGCAATCTAGCAGATGAGATATGGTATCTAGCAGGGGACAAGAGTGTCGACTTCAGTTGGTACACTAAGCGAGCACAGTTGTCGGCTGTTTATGCCAGCAGTGAGCTGTATATGACTACGGACAAGAGCCCAGGCTTTAAGGACACGGAAGATTTCGTTGAGCGGAGATTAGGAGATGCGAAGATTGTTGGTGGTACTGTGGGTGGTCTAATGAATTATGCTGGGTGGTGGGCTGGCAATGGTATTGGCTTAGCAAGAGCTTGGGGCATGAAGGTCTGATCTAAGATTTCAATCTATACAGAGATTGCAGTTGGAAGCTGTAGGTCTGAAGTCCAGCTACGCAGGCTGGTCTCTCAAAGATGGGATATTCTTCAGCTTTGTTAGGAGCACGAAAACATGTCATCACCAGCACTGAGAAATCAAAGGTCGCTTGTAGCAATGCCTATCCTAGGCTAGGAGGCATGGAGGGAACCGAAGGGTTACTGACAAGGCCTTCAATGACATGACGCTCCCCTACCTCAAACCTCCCGACAACATAGAGACGACCAGCGGTGCCGAAGTGGCAAAATTGGTAGCGACTGCATGTGGCAAAGCTTCTTAACGTGTATGCACGCGGACAACGGCATCATCTTACTAAGAAGCGCACGGCTCAAGGAACCTGGACGAGTCAAAGGTCGAGTTGCTGAAATTGTTCCAAGCAACCCTTGACCATGGAAAGCTGCTCCAGGTTTTGTCGATCGGCATTGAGTATTCGTTACTCCTTGTCTAATGCTGCGAAATGTACTGAAGCAAACAATGGCACCATATGTCCTGCTGGAGATGGTTATAATGAATTACTCCGGTGCGCTTAGGAGGAACGTTGCTCTTCTGGAAGAAGCTGTTCAAGGATCTCCAAAGATGAAAATACATGCTTTGTTCTACATCGGTAGCCCTACCAAGGCGAGTATGGCTCAGCAATACGTGTCTAGACACCTTTGGACGGCATCATGTATCTTGTTTGTTGCACTTGTGCCTTTCAGGGGGTCCTTACATGCGACTGTTGTCGTGGTTCAACTCATATTTACCCATCAGCCTAAATGTGTTCAGTGTCCAGAACTGACGATATATTATTGCAGCGCACACGTTTCGTCAATAAGCGCACCATCTGGTGTCCACAAAGGCGATGTGGTGCAATTGGTCAGCATCTTCTCGATCAGTTAAAGGGAGAAACGGCACACATTGGGTGTACGCCTGCCGGCTTCTTGGAGTTTGGAAGTTAAGTTGGAGCAATATAAAGGGAAGGATCCTGGTTCGAGTCCGGGCATCGCCAACTATTCTTATTTTTTTTGTTTTTGTTTTTGCTATTCATTGTATTGATTGTGTGCGAGTGCAGGTTGTCAGCAAACGCGGTTGTCAGGTGCACAGTCAGCAATACACCGCACGCCACGTCAGTCTCAAATTCGGACATGGTCATCGAGCCACCATATGGCCCTCGGCCCCATATAAATGAAGCTTCTCTGAAGTGGTGAGTGGTCGTTGATATAGGGCGCACATAAGTTCATGGACAGGACGTGATTCGGAGTGGATGAGCAGCACGTAGCCATTATATACTCTCTGCCACCAAGCTATTATCAAAGGACTTTTCATGGAAGAATCTACATTTGCAATACTAATAGCACTTCCAATATCGTAAGCTAGATTGATATACTGAATCAAATGCCAGTCAATCAGGGACGCTCTCTGGGAATACAATAGACATTTTGTTTATACAGCCCTCACACCATGCAGACACGACTCGCCTGGGTTCAACATTAAACGGATGAAGCCATGCGTCCAGAATCTACACTGCAAAGTTCACTTGCTGCATAAACGTTGTTCGGGACTCGTTTTTGCTACCATTCATGTCCAGTGTCTTTACTTCCATGATTTGACAACAATGTGCAACCAACAAATTTAGGGTTTAGGGTCGGGGTCTACCATATAAGGAGAGCAACCACCATCACTATCATCGAACAACTATCAAAGTCCCACGCGACACACCACCAAGAGAATTGATCAAACCATTACAACATTGCAACTGTAATAAGAGCTTACAATCCCCATCCTCCGCATATCTACCTCTGCATCTCATTCATACCCAACAACAACCCAACACCCCACCCCTCCCATCGTCCAAACACCACCACACCAATGCCAAAGTCCCCACCCACAAAATCCTCCAACCCAACGACCCCCTTCCGCACCACCACATCCACCGCCAACAACACTTCCTCCTCCTATCCCTTCCCCCTCACTACCAGCGAAGAAACAACAACAGCACATTTCTCCCCCACAAAAGCCCTCCACCAAACCCGTCTCCAAAACGACCTAACAACGCTCCAGACATGGCTTCAATCACTCTTCCAGCCCCATCCAATTCCCGCCCCTCTGCTACTCTGGCGGAATGAAGTCCTCTCATCCTCGTCCTCTTCATCCTCATCATTAAATTACCACACTACGACTCCACTCATCACAAGTCCGCCGCTACTCTCACCAGACTTTGGGGCTGTCAGCAAACCGAATGATGTTCTCGAAGCACTTAAAGCGCTGAGGCAAGCGAATCTGCTAGCTGATCATTTACGTGGTTTAGTTCATGAGGCAAGGGTTGAAGAACTGGTGCAATTGGAACGGGGGCAGGAGTTTATTAACGATCAGCGGAGCGAAGGACAGCTAGCAAGGCAAGTTATCGATGAGATCTATGCGGGACTTAGTAGGGAAGGCAGGGTTGCGATCGAAGGGCTGGTGGAGGGCGGTGTGATGTTGGGATTGTTTGGCGTTAGAGGTGGAGGCGATTTGGAGGCTGGAACTGCGTGCAGTGGTAGGGATGAGGATCCGGAGACTGCCGGGTTGAATCTCGTGGAGGTATTCGCGAGCCGGATATTCGATCAGGCTCATCGGAATTCGTTACTTGATGAGCAGGGGAGAGAATTGGAACTGTTACAAGAGCTTATAAGTGCAAGGCAAGCTGAGCTAGAGGTTCCTCATCATCACGATAACAATCGAGGTAGGCGAAGAGAAGGACTAAATGCGAGAAACTTCCCAGATGACACGACTGATGGCTACGAGGTAACGGAGCAGGAAGATGCTGAACAGATCCACGCACAGACAGCTATGTTCAACCGTGACACGAAACAGATCAACCTCAAGATTTTGGAGTATCAAGATCGTGTGGCAGCTTTAAGAGGACATCTTGCTGCTTGCCGAGCTGACTCAGTTAGTTTAGAAGACGTGTTGGAGGCGAGACGAAGAGTGCAACAGCAATCGGCGAGGGTCAGAGAGCTTGAGGCACGGATCACGACCTTTCATGGACTACCTCCTGATCTTTCAGCTTCAAGAGAGGAGGTCAAAAGGACTATGAACGAGCTTGCGGATATGAAAAGAAAACGGGAGGAACTTTTCGGTCGAATAAGCAGTGTTGAAAGATGAATGGTGCTGAAAGAAGTACAGACAGATGCCCGAAGAGTCAGAACGTCTCTGGTTGTTTAAAGATATCGATTTCAGTGTCTAATGATAGCTCCAACCCCCTCAACCCCAAACCTCGAGCTCTCGAATAATATGAGGCAAAGTGTCTAGGAGTAATCGACAACACTACCAGCTAAAACCATAACGAAGTTCCTGTTTCAGGAAGATATGGGAAAATGAGAAGGAGAGGTTCGAATTGTGTTGAGGTTGATCATACGTCATTGGCCATTGCAGGGGCATCGGCTTTTTGAGCGTGATGTTGCTTGTGGTCGAGCTTGAATGCATGTTTGAATCTTCCACCACTAAAATGGTTGTCAGCTGAAAGGCTGTGCATGAGATCGTTCTTCAACATACACACTCTCGTGAGAGTAGATCCCAGGTCTCTTGCTCTTCACCTTCTCAGCTTTAGTGTTAGAGATTAGGGCAGTGGTGTCCGGTGTATGACCAGTTGTCTCCTCAACCGTGTTTGGGGTATCTACTGCAGTGGCTTCGACGCTGGGACTGGCTAGCGTAGTGTTTTCGGATGTCTGATCGACAGTATTCGGAACTTCGTTGGCAATTGGTTCGACGATCGGTTCAACAATCGGTTCGACGGTCGGTTCGGCACCGTGCGTGGTAGTCTTTATGTTATCCCTCGAGTTGGCAGTACTACCATGATCGTCAATGAGAGTGGTGAAAGTGTTGGGAGTATACCGTACGCTTCAGCATCGCTGACAGCACTTGCGAATGACTTCCTTGCCTTGCTCAACTCAGATTTGGCTGCAGCTGACTCGTTTGGGCTATTGATTTTGGCTGTGGCTGCTCTATTGTTCGACGAAGAGTTGCCGAAAGGCCAATACCAAACCATGATGAGGGAGATATGATTGTTGACAATGAGACAGACGAACTATGATATAAATTAAGGATGCTTGGCTGTAGCGAGATTGTGGTGATAGAGTAGAGCGGATGGATGGGAAGCAAAACCAGAGAAGGACAAAAGTGTTGAAATAGTGAAATCAATTGACAGAGAAGAGGTAATCATGTAACACCTTCCGCAGGCAAGCACGAGAGAACGTCTTCCCAATTTGACGGCATTGAAAACGAGATCACGTCATGCTTCAGATTCCAAAAGGGAATCATCGAGTCCAAGAGATTGAAACAAGGGCTGCCTGTGTGCAAATACTTGCTTCAGCTTAACACTCATCAATATTGACGGCAAAACCGGTGCAAACACGACCAGCAAATGATGGTGCACTTGACCTGCGGTAGGACACTCTGATATATCCTATCTCACACAAGCCGAAGAGGCAACAGGCTTGACAATGTCCAGCAACAACCGCCTCTCCTCCGAACGCCATCGCTAATTCCCAATTATCAAGAAGGCACCATTGTCCTACATGGTGTATGGTTCTTTAAGGCAACCGAGAATCGTGATCGTCCAAGTATATGCTGGTAAACAGGTTCTTTTGCCAACCCGTGATATACCCCTGTGCATTGACGGCGTACTGGCCAGCGCGAAGTTGATGTTTTCCTAAGTGAGCGGAGTTGAATGCTGCTCGCTTCGTGGCAGCTTGGCGATCCTTCTCCCGTTGTGTAGTCAAGCGTTCCTCACCCCTCCTCAGATCTGCACTCAGACTGTCATTCCAGTTTTCACCTTCCTGGGCCTTGTATTTATCAATCATACCCTTGTTGATCTGCTCTGTAACCATTGTCATAGCTCGTGCGGTGACCTGTTCACGTAGATGTCCTTCCTTGCTAGCCGAAACCTCAGTAGGTTTTGCTTGCTCAGTGACAGACACAATCTCTGAACTATTGTTCAGCCCGTTGGCTGAAGTGTTTTCTCCAACCTCTTCGCGTTTTCGTTTTCGAGCGGCTAGAGCTCTCATGTGCTTGTCTGAATGTTGAAGAGGATGACTTGACTCTGGTTTCGAATTCCCGACGATGCTATGCTCCGTGTCCAAGGGTGGTTGTGTGAAGAATAAGACACGGCCTTGATCATCCTGAGGAAACTGCGCTCGAATCTCAAAGGGAATGGCCTCATTGGCGGCCTCAGGTAAGACATATGTTTCCGCTGTTCGTTGGGTGCTGCCGGTATTGACTTGATAGCCATTGAAGTGCGCGGCCTGAGCAGCAGGTTGTGCAGGCCGATTCAAGTTCTGTGGAGAGGAAGCTACACCGTAAGCACCTGGATGACCTCCAACACCGGCCACTAGCGCTGGTTGAACTTGCTGGGCTGCGTATGGCAACTGCTGTGACGGCTGCTGTGGCAAATTTGGTGTTGCAGGCGCATATGGATGAGTAGCACCTGCGTAGTTCTGCTGCTGCCGGGCCATGTATTGGTGAGGTGGACCTGTGAAAGAGGTTTGGGGTGTCATCGTAGTGGTTCGCGTCATCTGCAGTTGTTTATTGAGAGTCGAACTTCCTTGTCGCTCGAGTGGAGGGTGGGGCGATACGATCGAGTTTTGATGACTGAGAGATGGTGTTCTGCCAACAGGAAGTGGTGTTGCTACAGGTTGAGGGGGTGGTGTAGGTTCAGGTGGAGGAGATTGCTGTCAATCTGTCAGTGAAAAAGCTCTGTGACGACGAAGGCAGATGGACACCTTATTCTACAACGCACGAGGAGAAACTTACCTGCGGATGTCGGCGATGCTTGTGGATGCCACCTGCTACAGGAGGCGCATTTGGGTGCTTCCATTCAGGTTGAGGTAGAGCATCAGTCTCTTTTGCATCATCCTTCAAGAGATGCAGGAGAGGGCTTGGAACCTTTTTGATTTTTCTGGGAGCATCGAATAGGTCCATCTCATAGTCCTTATCTCGCACCTCATCTGGCAGACAGCTTGCCCAGGTCTTGATTTTATTGAACTTGTGCTGAACCTCGTTGTACCTCGCTTCGCAGACATAGACTTCGGTATTCGGTGGTAGGTTCCGTGGCCGACCTCGATTGTATCTGGTGTAAAACATGACAAAACACTTGTTCAGTACTTCGTCAATCTTGTGATCTCGGTATTGACCAGTCTTCACTACCTCATTTGCAAAGAAATGCTTCTCGTATTGATGCACTGTCTGCTCGGGTCGATAATACCAGCACGCATTTATCCATTCTTCGTCATTTGCAGTCTTCCAAGTACGATAGATCTGAGCGACAATCGGTTTTGTGATGTCGTTAGGATTTTGGATATGGATCCAATCTCCTACCTTCCACATATCACCTTTGTGAACAATGTGCGGCAGCGGAATACGACCTTCAGCAGCCTGAAGGTACTCAGAGTCGGGTCTGGCACGTTCTTCAACCTCAACTCGTTTTGCTTCAGCTAGTAGCTCCTGAGCCCACTTGTGGATGTCACTGCCTTCCTCGTTGAAATGCATAGCATTGTTGAACATTAGCTCGACATCTTTCATGAACTCCTCAATAGAAGCATATTTCTTTCGCTTTGCCTTCCTCTTGAGAATGTCATAAGCCAAAGGATTCATGATGACTTGGTAGTATTCAGGGACCTCAGTCTTGTCGGGCAGTCGCTCAAAGGGCAAGAGCATTGGCGTGCCATCCTGGGATTTGGGCTTCCTCAGGCTCTTCAAAATTCTATCGATTCTGTGTTCCATTGGGGTTGCCACTTTCGGAGGTCGTCCGCGTCTCTTTTGCTCAGCATCTGCGGCTTTGTCATCATCATCTTCCTCTTCCCCCTTCTTCCCCGGCCCTGATTTACCTCGACGGCCTCGCTTTCTCTTCTTGTCGTCATCAGAATCATCAGCCTCTTCGTCTTCGTCGTCCTCTTCGTCTTCCGCCTCTTCATCCTCAGAGACTGGATCTGGCTCCGGAGTCGAATAAGGGATTTCGCCCAGGTCAGGGTATTTGATCTCGTCTTCGGTAGCATATCCTTCCTCGATCAGTTTCTGTAGCCCTGCCTTGAATACCTCGTCAAGCTTGAGAACGTCTCGTACTGGCTGGGAGTTAGGACGGTTGAAGACTTGGGCATTATGGACGACAAGTGCAAAGTCGCGAACGAAGTCTGGAACTCCCGAATACTGCTTCCGTTGTATTTTTCCACGCAACGTGCTTATCGCGGACGGCTCTTTGATAATTTCGTAGTATTCAGGTATCAGACGCTTATTTGGAAGACGCTTGAACAAACTAGACGGATAATACTCCCTACAGAATGTTAATTCCTACGTGAGGGTAACGAATATATTCCCTCACTCATTTGACTTAATCTTGACTTTGAAGTTTAAGAGATCCTCCGTGATGGCTTTGAAGGCTTTATAAAGGTTGTTGGGGATCTTGCCATCTGCGACTTCGACTGTGTCATCTTCTGGTTCACCAGTAGCATCATGGTCGGACCCGTCAGCGGCCTCTTCGTCCTTCTTCGCACCGTCCTCCTCACCATGTTCAGTTTCGATAGATTGAACAGGATTTGCGACAGGCGCATCCGTCTCCGTTTCGTTTTCCTGATCAGCCATCTCTAACACATGATGGATATCAGTCTGGATTGGTCTGCTGTAAGTGAGTGCCATGAAATGCGCTGAGCAACCGCGTTTGGAGTCGCGTTCTTTAGGCTCGAGAATGCATGCGATCTCCAAGGCTCGATAAGTAGCGGCAATGACGTACAGCTTTAGCGTGCTTTAGCTTGCAGCAGCCCTAAAGCCTACACACATTCTGACCTACAAGCTGCCCGGCGACATGCCATCTCACATTCAATACTCGTACGCGTTCGAGTATTTCAGAATCTGATTATGAGGTGATATTGCTAGAAGCTTCTTGCCCAAAGGTGAGTTGTCAGCAACAGCTAGTATTGCTGTGCAGTCGCACGCCACTATTTGTCTTACAAATGTATCACTATGAGGTTCAACAACTTGTGTCAAAAGTCTGATTGTCCGTCCAACACAGTTTCCTAATTGTGCTTCCGTAATATTTTTGTTCATGTATCGTTGAGCTCCCGTGCCAATATCTGTGCACCCCAAAGTCCATATATCGAGCATATATCAACTTCTGCTTTACGATCCCTGCAGTCTCTCGCCACAACAAGCTCTACCCAAGACAGAAATGCCGCTTCGAATACGCATTCGAGGTCCTTCTGGCCAGTCAACGGCAACCTTCGACGACACAGCTACAATTGAGACTCTTAAGAAGCAGATCTCGGAGCTCACTTCCCTCTCCACGTTCGATGTGAAGTGCGGCTATCCTCCAAAGCCTCTTGATCTAAGTCAGTATGCGTCCACGATGCTCTTGTCGGAGGTAGACGTGAAATTGAATGGTGAACAACTGCTTGTGACACGGGCCGAGGACTTAGCAAGCGCGAAGGCACCAAACATGACTGGTCTTCAGCAATCGAATAGTGCGACTGTGCCTTCAAACAGAGCGATGGGATCACCCTCTAGGCCTCCCACTTCCACCGAGCAACCGTTAAAGTCGGGCTCTTCTCTAAAAACTCCAGCAACGCCGTTATCCTTAACTCGAAAGCCAAACAAGGAGATGTCGGATCCTCCGGAGGTGTTCATACCTGACGTTGGTGGCACGTTGTTGTTACGGATTATGCCAGATGATAATTCCTGCCTATTTCGGGCAATATCAAGTGCAGTCATGTCAGATATCGATGCTGTCACCGAGCTTCGGTCTATTATTGCTGAAACTATCCATGCCGACCCTGAAGCGTACAACAAAGCAGTCTTGGACAACGA
>Ga0115846_100013_pt1 | contig 65096 bp, 65 predicted proteins | sample InSIn5gowninarea_2_FD_83860 | JGI IMG/M metagenome (GOLD analysis project Ga0115846, IMG submission 83860) | reverse complement strand
CCCCCGAAATATCATCGAGCATCGGACTATGCCAGCGCAGCCCTTGCACCGTTTTCGTCGCGTTGACGTACCGCACCATATCCAGATACAAATAGTCGGAGGCATAATCGTGAAGTGTTGCTTCGCTGTGGATGCCCAACGGCCGGATAAAGCCGTGGTGCCGCAGCTGCGAGGCGCCGAACAGGAAGGGCAGGAAGTGGTAGTCGTCGAGGCCCCAGACGCCGTGGGAGCCGGCGGGCTCGAGGTAGTATGTTGCTTGTAGTGTGCGCATTAGCGCGAGGTAGCGCGGGAAGATTAGGAGGACGAGGGCGGGGAAGGTGGTGGGAGGGGAAAGGATGGGGGGATTGTTGTGGGATCAAGGTGCCTAGCAATGCGGGTGCGGTAGGTGAGATGAGGAAGAGGATGGGTACGGAAGGGTTGAGGAGATTACCGTTTGATTGATGGGAAGCGCGTCTGCAAGAGTAAACGTATGTGGATGGTCTGCTGTCTCGCGTCTTGAATCTTAGCTATAGATAAGACGGTCGAGTGATTCAAAACCAGCAGAATACTTTTCGAGTCACTGCCCTGAAGCTCTCATCTAAATATCTCTTCAAGCAAAGCTGTCACCCGTCAAAGTAAAGAACCCTCATCGTTAATTTCGTGTAATAGCAACATGTAACACATAATATACCATCCATTCCCCCCCTCCCCATATAGCGACCCATACACTCATAAGCCTCCACCCAAGCACACACCACCCGCACAAACACCCTCCGTCCAACCTCACCCCTCACCCCCTCCCACCAACCTCCAACCCCATCCCCCTCGCAATCCTCCCAATAACCACCTTCTTCAAAAATCTCTCCCTAGCCAACTGTCTCAACACCCTCACAAAAACCTCGCCGCCGACCCTCCCCCTATCCAACGCCCTCCCCAACACAAACATCGCCTCTCCAATCCCCTTCTCCTCCGCTACCAACCGATAAAGCTGTTCCGCAACGACCGTCGGCGCAACCAGAACGTCATCTACATTGGGCGCTTCTCTACTTCTCAGGCTTTCGATTTGCTCGTCTGCAGCGGCGATGGCGGCGTGCAGGGCGGATTCGTTGGTGCTGAGGAGGGTGGTTAAGGAGTTGAGGGCGGAGATTTCGGAACTGAGCTGGGATTGGGCGGTGAGGAGGGCGATGTGTTGGGCGGAAAGGGAGGAGAGGCGGGAGGCGTTTTGGTGCAGGGTGCTGGTGAGTTGGGTTTGGAGGGTTTGCGAGAGGGTGGAAAGGAGGGCGTCGCGTTCGGGGTTTATTGGTGGCGGTGGTGGTGCGGCTTGAGAATTGTGGGAGGATGGAGGGTACGTTTGAGCTGGGGTGTCGAGGTTGCTGGACAGTAGGTCTTGGATGGGCTGTTTTGTTTGTTGTTGTGCTGGTGGGGCTGGTTGCTGATATGGCTGAGATTGAGGTTGTTGTGCGTATTGAGGGTGCTGTGCGTATTGAGGATACTGCTGGTGTGGTGAATATGGTTGTTGAGGTGGATATCCTGTTACGGTTTGTGGCTGTCGATATTGATTCGGACCGGGTGGTCCTGGCTGCGAAGGACCATCCTGTCGATATGGTAAATCAAGGCGTTGTCCAATGGCTGGAGATATGGCTGGTAGACTCGCCCTGCGACCGTCTTGGTTCTGTATGTGTAAGGGAAGACCACCCTGATATGGTTTTTGAGGCAATCCTTCTCGAGAATATAGTTGTTGCGGAGTATTCTGCACACTCTGTCCTGGCTTAGAAGGTAATGCTGGAGGTCCACGCGAAGCATAGTCAAGTGTACCATTTCTCGGAGGACCTTGACCAGTGCTTTCCTGTGTAGCTGTAGGCTTGGGAGGCGGAGGTGGAGGCCCACCCTGCCTAAGAGAAGACGTCCTAGCAGGCAGTGGTTGTTGCTCTTGTCTATGAGGTGCATCAGGGAGAGGTGGCGGTGCTGAAGAGTGTCCTGAAGGTAGCGCGTTCCCTTGTTGTCGCGCCATTACAGGTGGTTCTTTTGAGAAGATCTCCATGAGTATTTCCAACAATTTGATTATAGTGAATGACTATGGTGGTTGATTAGCCACCCACTGTCAATCGCATGCTACAGTAATCTTCTGGATGTACTCACTTGCCAATCGTCCTTCCAATGTGCAATATAAGGATGATACACTCTTCCATCCACGCTCACATGTTGTCCAGGCCTAACAACCATATCTTTTGTCGGCACAACGAACGACATTGGTGCTTCTTGTGGGTAGTTGTATGGTATCCATAACGCTATAGGGTATCTGTACGTCGCGCCACGGAAGGCTACAGGTAAGGTGCCACGAAGGACGAGGAGGAGAGCAGACGTGCCATTTTCAAAGGCTGGGACAGGTGTTATTGTTTGAACGGCGAACGAAGCCAATACACGCACTATAGACTTCCGTTCTAGGCGACAAGGTAGGATAGCGAGCCAGTGTCTGTGCAATATCGGAATAGCTTCTATCTACATTGTGGTAGTTCTGTGGTGGGACATAGTATCAGTATTGTGCACAGCAGAACGTACAGAGCAGAGTACTCACATACGGTCTTCAGATTGCTATAGAGCCATCCCAGCACTTGGTCTGGCAACGTCGCCATCTGATAAGTTACAATGAAAGAGGGGCTGGGTGCAGAGGTCAGCCAGTATTTGTACAGAGAATGGATCGAATCTGAAACGTGAAACATGAAACAAGTCACTCATAGGATGTCTCATTGGAAGTGGGGGATGGTGTATTAATAATCATTCCAAGGTCTATAGGATACAGGATATTGAGGACTGCCTTACACCAGTCTTGGGGAAGACAAAACGTCCTAGGTTAGAAGGAAAAGATCGTACGCCACTCCGACTCACTGCCATCCTGGATTCAAAGCTTGGGTCGTGCTTCTGTTCAACAGCCTATTCAGCCTCCTGACCTCGGTCCATCTGCTGAGACTGCCCAGCTCCAACCAGTTCATGCGTCTGTCCTTGCCGCTAGGGCTTCCAATGATGACTGCTCTCCAAGATCTATCGCTGGATGTGGTATCGGCGCTGCCCCTACGTTGATTTTGAGCTTCTGAACCAGAAGGTTGAGATCCAAAGTGGTGTCCAAACAGCTCGTTCGGAATGACCTGGACTGTCCTGTATCGCACCAACGCGACGGTAAGAAGGATTGTCAAGCCGAGTAAGATACCTGCCGTGATAGCAGTAGCCCTCTGGGCACCAACTGCGCGTGTTACTTTACCGCCTACACCAACTGACGCAGCCGCGAGTAGGTAAGCAAGACCTTGTGTGGTGAACAAGCCAGCACTCACACGAGGATAGCTGGAGTAAGCTGTTCGCTTGCGCTTGATGTTCGCTGGTAAACTCTGTAGTCTGTGTCGATTGTTGACACCAGGCTGGAGATCGCACGTATCAAATGTCTCCATGATAATTCCATTGCATTCGGATATAGCGAGATTTGAAATGTACCCAATCAGTGCTGCGAAGACGATAGGAACCATGAAGTGGACTGATCGGCCTCTTGACGACAGTGTGTAGGCAAGACCGGCCAGCGGTAGTGCTGTCATGAAGAGCAGTCGACGAATAAAGTGTGAACTCCAAGAAAACTTTGGCTGAAAGGTCATACTGTCTGTTCGTGGACCACGACTTCGTGACATGCTGAAGATGTTCGCTTTCGAGCTAGGTACTGCAAGCAGAGCACCAACAGCAATACCAAAGACGCCTAGCCCTACATATTCTGGTCGGAACCGATAATATCGAGATAGCAGGTTGCCCAACAGCACAATGATCAGAACAATCTGTGCATAGATCCATGCAAGATAGATCGCCATGAGCAAGAAACCGCTTTGTGCAAGCATGCGAAAGGATAGATAGAGCCCTGCAAAGACTTCTTCCCACCACCATTTCGGTCCATCGCCAGAGACATGCATCTTGATCTCGCCTCTCGCAACTCTCGTAGAGGTGGTGTTGTCTGGTAACTTTACTTCTTGCATGGTTCGGCGGTGTGGTTTTCGACGAGTCTCAGGGGTGATTACGTTGAGTAAGAGCATAACAGCAATCAAGATGACGCTGATATAAAACCCCCAGGATATATTGATACCGCTGATCACCGCAGCCCCAACAAGGAAGCCAACAGCAAGTGATCCGATAAAGCACCAAGACCAGAAGCCCAACCAAAGTCCGACACCGCCTCCATGTCGTCGGATATCTTCCGTAACAACGATTTCACCATGTGGCTTGTCGCTTTGCAAGGAAGCGCCAAACAAGTCCAGTAGCGTTGAGATCAAGTTGATGTGGACAAAGCCAAGAGCAATACCAGTCAGCGCACGACATATAAGTAGTCCAGCGATGTATGTCGAGTAGTCCGTGCCACGTCTTGTTCCCACAATGACTGCTTGAGGTATTTGTAATGGCAAAGCAATCGCAAGGCCAGTTAAGGTGTAAGGCCTTCTCCCATGCAGCAAAGGTAATGGCCAGAAAATCAAGACCACAAGGCCCATGGCTAGATAAAGAACGACGTTACCAAGGATAATACGATGGTGTCTGTCAGCAAGAGTATACTGAATAGCGGGCACTTCTCCAGCATATATGCCAATGAGCATGCCGATGAGGGCAGTATTGAGACATGTGACAAAAGCAGTCCATCTTTTCCTTCGATCGCTCCAGTTTCGAGCTATTGGTTGTGGTTTGTAGCCCAGGTGGAACTCTTCGCCGTCTCGAAGCACGATATGGTTTACACCCTTGAGACGATCTTCATAACTCTCGAACTCTTTGTCATCAAACTTGTCTGCACCCCATTGTCGCGAGTTGGAGTCCAGACGTGTTCCGGTAGCCATAATCTCGCCATGGCCTGGACTATCAGGCTCATCAGCAGGCTGCACTGGACCAGTAGCAATTATAAGGGGCGCCACTCTGTTATTCGCCAAGGAGCTCTTTCGTGGCGGGATGATTGGAGGTCCGTCAACCGCTGTAGATTGAACCCTCTGTAAAGTATTGGTACCACGATTGACCAGATTAACATGCTCCCGATTTGATGTTTGTGCAGCAGCTGGTATTGTTGGAAATTGAACATTCCTCTGCAGCATGACTGGTTTGGTAGGAGAACGACTTGCCGATGCCCAGTCATGAGCACTTGACCCCACATCGTCGTTCTCCGAATGGCGTGCATCTGCCGAAGGACGCTCCGACCCAGCTCGATGGTTCGGCCAGTCTTCGTCCCAGACTGTTCTGACTCCTGGCTGCGTAAGTGCAGCGGGCTTGGGAGCAGTCCGAACGGATTTCGCCGAAGCTGCACCTGGTGTCACGGGTCGGTTGTGGACTGCTGGCGAGTGTTGAGGCCGGAATAGTCCAGGCAAAGAGAACATCGGAGCTGGATCGTCCTGACTTGGGCCCGAGGTCGAGCTAGAAGTGTGCGTAGACACAGACTGTTCATAGTAAAGTGCTCTTTCTCGATTATGATTACCACCAGGTGCATGACCAGAGGAAGCAGTGTCGGCATAACCTATTACATCATTCGGTCTTTGAGTCTGAGCAGTCTGTCGAGCGAGTTGCAAGGCTTCCTTCATGGGATCCTTGTTGGGAGCATTACTAGGCTGGACCTCTGAAGCTGCATGATCACGGTCCTGCGAGGTTTCTAACTCTTTCCAGGTCTTTGAGCGTATGGGCTGGACCGAGATCGATCGATCACCACCAGCTGCAAAAGTGTCTGTCTCTGGTCGAAGCTTGTCCTGCCGGATTGGTTGTAATGCAAGTGAGATCTTGCGGCCGTTGTCATCGAGCAAGGGTTTGCCCACATCAGATTGTGGAGGCACGACTTGCTGGATTGGGGACTTTGCAGAATACTCGGGTCCTGCCTGTGTGACAACGTTATTAGTAGCAGCAGTGACGCTCGGTGATTGAAACGTTCGAAGAGGCTGAGGCATCGCCACAGGTACGCGTGTGTGTACTGTCGAGTCACTGGCTGCCGACTCGGCGTCTGAAACTATAGACTCGCTAATATGGAGCTGACGAGCAAGTGTGACTAATGGTACAGCAGGTTTACTTCCGACAGGCTCGGCTACGGGCGCTTCCATTGCTCGAGTCGCGATTTGTCGTGCGGTGTTATCAGATAATTGCGGAGGAGGTCCACCGGTGACAACCGAAGAAGAAGGAGAAGTAGCAGTTCCGGCGTAAACGAAATCTTCATATGACCGCGGAGCAGAGTTCGGTTGAGGGGATACCGTAGCATCCGCGCCAGTCGCCAGATCATATTTCCATTTGTTCTGACGTTGGCTCAAGCTTATTCCTTCTATTGTGTTCTTGCCATGGTGAACGTCTTCTTCGATAAAAGCTCCAGGGACCTTGGGAACGCTAAATCCGCGGCTTTGATTGCCATCGAGCCATGGAAGTCGACCTTGGCGTGTTTCGGCGGAGGCATTGATAGGCGTAGAAGTGTTCGATATCTTTGCGCTTGATATTGTTCGACGCGGAGACGTGTTCGATTTGCCAGACAACTGCAGTCGGGCACTACTGGCCGATGTAGCGCAAGCATAGGTCGGCAGGGATGGTCCACTCGCAGGTGTCTTCGGGGCTACTGACCCATCAAAGCCGATGCCATCACTTCTTGCACCTGTGATGGAATTGAGTACTGTAGGCTCGGTCGCCTCACTCTCGATGGGCACATCGTCAACCTTGCTATCGCCAGGAAGTCGAAAAGTCACGTTCTTTGCTACAGCAGTATCGTTAGCAGTGCAAGGAAGAGAGTGAATACAGCAGCATACGTTTTCCTTTGCCTTTGCGCCCGCGGTTGTTTGACATGAAGACGATCACGTCGCTTGTGAGCGCCGCCTCGCAGGCACAGCTTCAAAGCAAGCCTTTGCTGCAGGCTTTATGCAGGACGCAGGCTATATCAAGCTGGTGCGAGGAGAATGAAGTGTAAAAATGATAGGATGCTGAATAATAGTGATGATAGTGCCGGGCTGGCGAGTATGAAGAATGTGCTGAAACGAAGCGATAGAAAAGGCGTATGTTTGCGGCATTGAGCCATGTAACAGATTTTCCAAATCTGAGGAAGGCGCCATGAGATCGCGACTTCCTCTTTCTCAAGGCAAGATTATTCAGTGATGGAGCTTAGAGAAACGATTTGCAGCAAGGGAGAAGGTGAGACATTAAAATCAATTCTTTACAAACGAAGCTACCTACCATGCTGCCACTGTACTGCTAGAAATTATGAAGGCTTCGTTAGTAGTACCCAAGCACTTTTCAGAAGGAGGTTGATGACTGACCTTTATATTGAAAGAGTGAAGCGCCGTCCTTGCCTGAGTAATCGGAATCGAATTGTACCAGCTTCCTCTACTCGAAAGTGGGAGAAGACTGGCACGCTGCGTATTGCACTTAAGTGTCGTGTCGAAACACACACAATCTTCGCACCGGCTCCCATAGGAGTCAGACACGCATGCGCTCTTCTTCCCTGTTGCCAGGTATACAAGAACGGAACGGACTGGTCCTGAATTTTCTGATGCCGAATGCAGACGTGAGGATCACGCCAGGCCCTCAAGGGCAGCAGTCAGAGCCTGTTTGTCCAAAGACGTGCAGGATGACAAAAGAAGTGAAGATTACTCCGAATTTCTCATTTGCGTAAAGGTAACGCTCAGCAGAAGCCGAGTGTTGGTTTGTGAGCAAAGAAACGCAGCATTGGCAAGGACGGCGCTTGAAGAAAGAGAAAGAGAGAAAGAGGAAGAGAGATGTGAGTAATATAATATCATCAAGAAGAATACCACGAGGGTCTCCGAGAGAAACACGTGACATCGGTCCTGAAACTAGCGGCCAAATTCCGCTACCACTTCAGCAAATCGAGACTCAATTTCTTCTGGACTTGTATCGACAGCGACCAACGACATACTAACACGACATTACAGCCCAGTTCTCTTTCATCGTGAGTGTCGGCTCTTTCACGCATTAGATATTGTGTTTTGCTGACATATCAAAGATGGGTGAGTCTCCTTCTTTCTGCGCATCCTACCTCGAATCACAACATGAAACACTGCGACTGGTAGAAAAGTTCGTTCGTTGGGAGGAAGTAATATCACAAGATGAACTCTTCAGATGCCGAAGAAAGGTTGCGGTTGTGTCGCAAGAAAGATTGGTTGCAGGATAAAATATCAAGGTCGATGCTGGAGGCGGATTGCTCAGAAGCTCTCCAACGGCAACAGCTTAGAAAGAGATTGCATATCCATCTATATGGCACCACGAAACATACACTTCGATGAAGACGAACAATACTGGAATACAAAAAAGCACAAAACTAACACACATACCCACCCCCAGGTCGTCTCCAAGAATACCAGGTCATTGGCCGTCACCTTCCTTCTGACGCCAACCCCACCCCCAAGCTCTACCGCATGCGCATATTTGCGCCCAACTACATTGTCGCCAAGTCTCGTTTCTGGTACTTCGTCTCCAGGCTCCGAAAGATCAAGAAGGCCAACGGTGAAGTTGTGTCCCTCAATGTGGTATGTGCCAGCTAGGCAATAGACGCCAACAGTAAGCCTTTTTAGGCCTCTGCTGATTCTGGTTATTTTAGATTCATGAGAAGAGGCCTCAAAAGGTCAAGAACTTCGGTATCTGGATCCGCTACGACTCTCGCTCTGGTACCCACAACATGTACAAGGAGTACCGCGAGATGTCCAGGACCGAGGCCGTCGATGCCCTTTACCAGGACATGGCCGCCCGTCACCGTGCTCGTTTCCGGTCGATTCACGTATGTTTTCCTCTTGGCCAAGAATGTCCACTTCCCATTGGACAGCTATTAATCAATATATACAGATTCTCAAGGTTGTCGAGATTGAGAAGCCTTCCGACGTCAAGCGTCCTTACTTGCAACAACTTCTCAAGAAGGACCTCAAGTTCCCCCTCCCTCACCGTGTCGCCAAGGCCGCCACCAAGAAGATCTTCGCTCCCCACAGGCCTTCCACCTTCGCATAGAGGAACAGGCTGCCAGTGTGATTTGTGTTTGGTTTCTGGGAATAGTCATCTGCCGGAGACAGATGGCAGGGGTCTTATGATACACTCTGAGCTCAAAAAGCATATGTGGACTAGCTAGGTACAGAATAAGAGACTGAGCAGTTCAATGAATCCTTCATGAATCGATTTCGAGCAACAATTCTTCCGCCGCGAGGCGAAGGTGTTCCTGACGTGTCCCGTCTTGCTTACCTGCACTATCTACAAGTGGCCAGTATATGTAGTATCGAAGCCATCCAATAGCATCGCCATACGTACTATCTGATCCTCATTGTCAGTCCTCACAACCTAGGACTTAGCTGAATTCGCACTTCAACAGGCACCTATCGCAGACCTTAGCTTATCAAGAGTGTAGCAAGGTAGAGGGGCTTTAGCTAAAACTAAACTACTCCAGCACTTCTCACACCAAGTATTTCCCATGAAAGGAGACTACTAGTCATTCTAAGAAAGTATATAGCTTCGATACTGCTCGCCTCTAAAATGTATGAGCTTTCAATTCATTGCCCAGACGACGTAAAAACAAGGGTTCGTCCATCTGTGTTTCAGATGATCATTTGACATGTCACGCTTTTGCCTAGCCAGCTATCCTCACTTTTATGTCGTGTTTCAACGAGATCTTCGCTCCTGGCTTAATTACCGAGACTCTTGTGCTGTGCTCCTCTTGTTCCTTCTTGAAAATCGAAGTCCTGTAACACAAAAGTGGACACACTCTCTCCTGTCTTTCCCCACGAAAGACGACCCCATCTAAAACCAAAACATCAAAACAATACATTATTCTCTGTATGCTTCCAAACATTCATCTTTCTATTCAGTTGTTGCAGCTTGCTTTTACTTAGCTTCTGTCATCTTTCTTGTATAGTTCTCCTTCGAGATGGCTAACACAACTCCATCACGGCCACAGCCAGATAGGCATAGCACGGCACCAGCGATCACCATGAATGGTCATTTCGCAACAAGTGAGGCCACATCCAAGGAGCACTATGAACATGGCGTGCAAATTATAGATGGGGACAAGAACTTCAAGTGTGTTTGATTGCAGCTTTCGTACTATGGCCGCCACTAACAACCAAATAGCTCGAACATCTCGACCTACCTCAATCTAGAAAAAGTCACCCCAGTAGGCTTTAATTACCATCTCATATCCGTATTCGGTTCACAATCAACTGGCAAGTCTACATTGCTGAATCAGCTGTTCGGCACGGAGTTTGGCGTGATGTCAGAGCAAGAGAGGAGACAGACAACAAAGGGTATCTGGCTGTCGAAGAACAAACGAGAGGGCGAGCAGAAGTCCGGACCAAGGATGGCCGATAACATACTTGTAATGGATGTAGAAGGTACTGATGGACGAGAAAGAGGAGAAGATCAGGATTTTGAAAGGAAGAGCGCTTTGTTCGCACTGGCAACGAGCGAGGTTCTTATTGTGAACATTTGGGAGCACCAGGTTGGACTTTATCAGGGTGCAAATATGGGACTACTGAAGACAGTGTTTGAGGTCAACCTACAACTCTTCCTCACGGATAGCAAGTAAGCAGCAGCACGTGCCAGTCCGCAAGCTCGTTTACTAATGCACCCCTAGGTCTGTACCACGCTCGCTGCTCTTCTTCGTCATTCGAGATCACATTGGCAACACACCCCTGTCCAATCTGAGAAACACACTGCTGCAAGATCTGTCGCGTATATGGTCGTCCTTGTCGAAGCCGGCAGGACTAGAAGACTCCAGGATTGAAGACTATTTTGACTTTGCATTTGTAGCCTTGCCACACAAAATTCTCCAACCAGAGAACTACGTGTCAGCAGTACAGAAACTTGGCCGCAAGTTCAGGGAGAGCTACAAGGACGGCAAATCCAGCACTCTCAAGTTGGACGATGAGGACAGTGGTATCTTCCTTCCGGAGTACCATCGACGGATACCTGCTGATGGCTTTGCACACTACGCTTCTGGTATTTGGGATCAGATAGAGAGTAATAAAGATCTGGATTTACCCACACAGCAAGAACTATTGGCACAATTTCGCTGCGACGAGATCGCACGTGAAGTGTTAGTCGCATTCGACGAAAAGATTGTTCCACTGGAGGGCCAGCAGTCCGAAGCCAGCAAGGCCGGCAAACCTCGTGTTATTCCAAATCTAGGTTCGGCACTGAAGTCGGCGAGACAGCAAACACTCAAGGATTTCGAGACAGAGGCTAGCAGGTATCACAAAGGAGTATATGGACGAAAACGTGAAGAGCTACTCGAGAAGGTTGATGGGAGGCTGCAAGCTCTTTTCATTGGCCAGTTGACTGCTGCACACAAGGCTTGCGTCAATCATTTCACCGAAGCTGTAACAGAGACAGTCAGACAAGGCCAGAAGAAGGGCACCTACGACTTCGCCGAGATAGTGGCCACGGAGAAGAAGCTGGCACTCGAAAGGTTTGAGACGGAAGCTCAAAGTGTGCTCGTAACTGACGCGCCCTGGAGCACTTACACGAATCAGATGAGCCTCTTCAAGAAGGCACTGGATACGGTAAGTAGTAGACTTCGACAAGAAGAGATGCGAAGGCTTGCATCACGAGTCGAGCGCTGGGTCAAGACGAGGCTGGCAGAGGGAGTTGGTCTAGAGTTCAACAGCATCGGTACTGGTCGTGGTGGTTCTGGTGCACCAGGAGATGCTCAAAAGCCTGCTTCGGAAAAAGACTTGTGGGACAGAGTGTGGAAAGGCTTCACCGACACTGTGGAACATGCCGAGACACGATTTACCGATAGAGCTAAGGGCTTTGATGCAACTCCACAAGAAGTAGAGGTAGGGCTTTGGCGTCTTCGAAGGAAGTCTTGGGCATCATTGCGCGCAAAGATTGATGAAGAGGTTATGGAGGGTAATATCATGCTCAAGCTTCGGGAAAAGTAAGTAATGTGTTACTAAACAAGACCACAAACGTCGCTAACAGTCCTTATAGTTTCGAGGACAAGTTTCGTTATGACAGTGAGGGTGTACCTCGGATATGGCGACCTAGTGACGATATCGAGAGCGTCTATACCGCAGCACGCAGCTCTACACTGACCTTGATTCCACTTTTGGCTCACTTCAAGCTTTCCGAGACTTCAGCTCCACCACCGCTCGATGCTTGGATTGGCACGCCACCTTCATCGAAGTCATCAGCAGACGACGAAGACTTGTCATCCATTGGCGGCATTGATGACGAAGAGGGCAAAACAATGGAGGAAGAGATGACTGTGATATCCGATGCCAGATGCGCAGATCTTTCGACTCGCTTCAAGAAGACTGCGGACGGTATCTATGTCGAGGCAAAGCGTGGGGCGATTGGTGGCATCACGCAAGTCCCTCTGTACTTCTATGGCCTTCTACTGGTACTTGGATGGAACGAGATCGTTGCTGTTCTGCAGAATCCGCTTTACTTCGTGATGCTGGCGTTGCTTGCAGCTGGAGGGTATGTCACATACAATCTCAACTTGTGGGGACCTATGATTAGGATGGCGGATGCAGCTACGAAACAGGCAGTTGACATTGGCAAGGAAAGACTGAGGGAGTTTCTGGCGGAGCAGGAGAGGACGGGCAGTACGGCTGGTGCGGCAAAGAAGGCTCTAGCAGGACCTCACAAGACTGACGACTACGAAATGGACGATATGAATGGAAAGTCCAAGGTATCGGCCAAGAGGGATGAGGACGACGATATCTGAGTAACGATTGGCTTGTACTACTATTGTACAAACAAAATGTCTCGAAAGTCCAGACCTCTCCCGCAAAGCCACATCTGCACAGCCACAGTGACCCCTCCCCAGATTTGCGTCATCCTGGAGCAGCTTGCTTCTTGGAAACTTGCCTGCCATTGCGCCAGCTACCTCACCTATCTACCTCCTCTCTTCTTCCATCTCCCACCTCCTCTCTTCTCTCTAGTCTCATATCTCCCGATCGCAGCTAATTTGCCTCAATCCAATTGACCGTACAAACAATGGCCAGCCAATACCACCAGCAGGACCCGCGTGTCGTCCTTGCAATCAATGGTGAGTTGAGCTCCCAATCCCCTAGACATGACTGAGAGCTTTTCCGCTGACGATACGCAACAGGTGTCCATGCATACCATATTCAAGATGGCAGAGAATCCACTCTCACTCCTTCGGGAGCCCAGACAATGTCCCTCCTCATGATTTCAACCGCATCCGTAGCTGGTCAACCTGACGACGACGTCTACCTCCACCTCACCTTGCCTCCCGAGCTCGAGATACCTCTACCCGCCCATACGCAGGTTTACCCAAGACCACCCCACTCCTACCTCATTCCCCGCTCAGACCTTGGTCCAGAAAGCGGCGCCTTCACCCGTATCGAGCTGCCAGAAAAGGTCAGACAGGAAGAGGTAGAAACGTTTGAGACTATCCTGGCTCAATGTGAGGTCCATCTGACCCGAGTTATAAGGCCATATAACTGATTAGAACATCTGTAGGCACCGCCTTCATGGAACGTGCTCCTCCACCCACGGGAGATGCCTCACACAAACCCTACAGCACGTCTGATTGGCAAGCTGGACAGAAGATGGGTGGTGGTAAGACACAGAGTGGCCACGTTGTGCTCGTGGATGAAGATGATGGAAGTATCTGCGGTGAACTGTCTGAAGGTGCACAAATATACGAGGACCCGTCTCTTTCTCATGGCTCGAAACGTACGTCTTTTCACAGTTGCCTTGTTCGATTGACACAGCTAATCTCCTCTAACAGATCCCGTCACCGTCGAAATCTCACAAGATGGACAGCGTGTCGACATTCGTCCTGCTACTGACGAGTACCTCCGTCTGGCTAAGATGCCAATGTACTCCAACTCCACACTCGTTCAAAGTGCTGCTTCGGCGTCCCGCTTCGTCGTCACCTCCTCTTCTCGTCTGGGTAACATGATGACCTCACAAGCAGAACAGTTCACCCAGAGATCAGCACCAACGAACAAGCCCGTGACCTTCTCTCCAGCCGCCAAAGAGCGAGCGCGGAAAATCCATGGCATGACACAATCCGGAGCTCAAATCAGCGCAAAGACCGTCGGAAGTCTGGCCAAATACTCCCAAAACGTGGCTGCTAGAGTGACAGGTCACGGCGACAGGAAAGATAAGGGCAAACCGGACAGCTACAAGCCGGGTCTGTTCAACAAGAGTTTGATTGCTTTCACGACTGTTATGGATGGACTTGCTGAGAGTGGAACGCGCTTGGTGACGGATGCGGGAACTGCGTCGACTATTGCGGTGAATCACAAGTTTGGCGCTGATGCGGGCGAGATTGCTGCAACTGTGGCCGGAGGGGTCAGGAATGTTAGCATGGTCTATGTCGATGTTACGGGTGTGTCGAGGAAAGCAATCATCAAGAGTGTGGCGAAGGGCATGGTGATTGGAAAGGTCAAGGATAAGAATGGGAAGGAACAGGATGTGATTGTGGGCGAAGGCGATGGTGGTGCGGTTCCACAACAGTACCTTCAACAGCAACAAGGTGGTGGAAGCGGCTTCAACTCACAGTCGACGAGTGGCTATAGCACTCCCGCTGGCTATGGAAGCAAGCCGACGCCAGCCTACCCGAGCGCTGCCGGAGGTGGTTATCCCTCGGACAACAAGAGGTATATGTAGAGGGCTTGCGGATGACATGCACACTGTACAGCGACGACCGTTTAACGATGAGCCAGCAATGTCTTCAAGATTCCTAATACTCGACAGGACCCACAGAACTGACTGGAGTTCTATTTCAACAATGACTGAAGTGATGTTTCAAATTAGTATTAGGTCGTCATCGAGGCGTTTTCATTTTGGAAAACAACTCTCCGTGGACTATGAGGCTGCGTGACTCGTCGGTGAGCATGATGTGGCTGTGAAAGCAGAAACTCTTCCACTGATCTTCCTAGGTAGAGGACTTCTCATCGTTTTCCGCTATCTAGTGTCCTCGTCGGCTCAATCTGGCATCGAGTTTGTATCACTTTCGCCGCTCTTTCTTTTCCTTCTCCCGTCAATTCCTATTCTAGTAGACAAAACTTAAGCATCGCCATCCTCTCTTCTATCCTTTCAGTCCTCTTCTCCTGTCTCTGTCTCTCTTTCTCTTTGTCCTTTCACCTTGCTTTATGTCTTTCTTTCATTCTTTCTTCCATTCTTTCGATCACTGGGTGGTCCATTTATCATAGACGCAGCTGCAGCTGCCAGGCAATGACGATGTTCTGAAGAGTTTTATGGTAGCTGTTTCTTCTGAGTTCCTTCTTCCCGACATCATCACCAAAGCCACACCTCTTTCTATCCAAATCCCGATCGAGTGCGCCCAACTTCAGCTTAACATGATATTCTTCTTTCCAGCACTTTCGACCTCCCTACTTTACATCTATCCACAAAACTATCGCTGACAACGACAAAGCGACTCGTTTCGGTATGCGATATTCGAAACCTGAACTCTTTAGACAATACATCACATATAAATGCCCTCTCTCTCACTTAGGAGGAACACTTGAATGAGGAGTCCTGCGCCCAGCGTTCGGCTAGGCTTTAGGCCATCTTTAGCTAGACAAAGCAGTGCTTTAAACCACGTAAGCTCATCCTCACTCAACGGATTCCATGTTGCATTTCTGACATCTACGAAACCTAGTAAAACCTTAATCTAGCAGTAACGTTACAACCTACCATCTACGGCTACCTCGATACCAAATCCGACCATCCAGACTGCCGATGCAAGGAATCGAACGAAGAGCATCCGTGCCAATATCGACGAGCCTCGATCTACCAGCTAAGCACAAAAATTAGACGACACTCAACCTCGCTTAAGCACAGCAAGCGTCCTCGAGACGAAGCCGTCTCTGTCCGCCCACCCTTCTTACTAAGCACCCCTTACCAGCGCTAAGACACAAGTACTGGTGACGTCCACAACAGTGTTAAAGAGGACGAAGAGAGGGCAGACAAGTTAGTCGAGGAGGACTAAGAAGAGTTGATTCAGTTACTGCCGCGGGTGAAACGTGCTCGACAGGTTGATATTTCTAGCAAACTTAATGGTATAGACGACATGGACTGCTCCCCTTTGGAGCCTGTATTATCGATCGAGCACGACGACATCGACCATGAACCTAGCTCGAATCCCTTACTGCAAGCAGTAAATTCGACCCTGATGAAACTAAAGACCGCCACTCATCTAGAACTACTTTACCTCTACAAACATCAGCTATCAGACGCGCCACCTAAGCCGTGTCACGATCAGCTCTTCTCCTAGTCTGCTAGCCACTGCCAGTACCGACATCGTGTCTGAAAAGGCGTGAGAGTCTGACATGATATTCTTCTACTCAGCACTCTCCACACCGCTACTTCTACACTCTCACATTCTTCTTCATCTTAAAGAGCCTAGCAACGTCCCTTCAAGATTTTCCGCGTCTTCATACTATGAAGCACTTTTAACATACTCCATTGATCTACACACCCTTGCTTGTCTTTCTATCAAGGCCTGTCAAGAAAGGCTACATGATCGAAAACCATTCCCACCACCACCTACTATATTCAAATCTCCATGCCATTACACTCTACGACGATATAGATCATCCAACAATCGTATGATCGCCACCAATTAGTATCCAACCTTCATCAATCCCGCCACCATCATTCCGTCAATCACCTTTGGACCCTACTATACCAACACCTCGACGTCACCTATCTCCACGTCATCGAGCGCGAGAGATCTGGCTGCATTACAGCTACGTGTCTCGGCACTCTACACAATCAACTCCTCTGACTGGAAACGACTGGCGCGAGGACGGTGAGAATGCTGGAGATATGCCTTCGCGCCTATTTCCCACGATTGAGCGTGGTGACCTTGGCGACGACTTGATACGGAGCCCTTCGTAGTCAAAGGATGAAACAGAATCGACTGGTGATGGCGACGAAGACGACGAAGCATCAATTTCAACCTTACCCCCACAAGCAGCAGAGAGAGCACCCTTAGAATGAGCCGGCTTGCAGTCATACATAGCACAGCAGACATATCACACAAAGAACCAAGCATCAAGGAAAAGATACAGTATCAATCATTTTCAACGAATCATTCTCAAATGTTTTTTATTCACACTTTGTTCTCTCGTCGTGCTCTATAGCTTTCTTTTACATGAACAAGAAACAAAGAACCCACGGCCCTTCCTCGGTATCATGTGTGCCTTTCCATGTCCAATGTGCAACGATATACAAAGAAACCCTTCCTATTCCAACCATGCAGAGAAACCCTGAAGTAAAAGAACGAAGAAACCAAATCCAATCCATGCTACATCATCTCACCCTCTACCATCCGCTACCGTAAGCATAAGGAGATGGGCTAGGTCCAGATGTGGAGCTGCTCACGCTTGATGAACTTGATACAGAAGCAGAAGATGTGGTGCCATGAGGGTGGTGAGGTTTGCTTGAGCTAGAGCTGGAGCTTGTCGTAACTGCTGAGCTAGAGCTGGAAGAGCTAGATCCAGTAACAGGTCCAACTGGTGTCGTTGCGCTGCTGCTAGAAGAAGAAGAAGGGGTGGTGGGGCAGAAGCTAACGAGCGATGTCACTGTCTTAACAGGTACAGCGCCAGTGCCGCTGATCGTCTGCGTCGAGTTTGCGCACACACCGCCGAAGAGAGTGGTGGTTGAGACGGCACCAGACTGGAAAACAGTAGTGATGCCAGCAAATGCGGTGATTGTGGACGTAGCAGTGCTGACGGACGCGGTTGCGGTGGAGTTGTAGTAGCCGCCGCGGATGGTTGAGGTGGAAACTACGGTTACGGTTTGAGCAGCGACGGTTTGTGTGGAAACGACGGTGTAGACTGAGGTTACTGTGCTGACGCCAATGGTGACTGTGGATGCGGCGATGGTGGTTGTGCTGCCTGCAACTGTGGTTGTTGAGCCGGCAACGGTGTTGGTGATGGTCGTCGGCGCACAGGTGCCTTGGGTCGTGTATGCTGAGAGGTAGACTGTTGTTGTTGCCATTGAGCAGGTGCCAGGGAGAGTTGAGGTGGAGACGCCAGGGGAGGGGCCAACTGGGCTGGTGCTGCTGTTGGGAGAGACGGGGGTGGATGGTCCAGTAGGTCCGGTAGGCGTGGTAGATGGTCCAGAGGGTCCAACAGGGGTAGTGGATGGTCCAGAAGGTCCGACAGGGGTAGTGGATGGTCCAGAAGGTCCGACAGGGGTAGTGGATGGTCCAGAAGGTCCGACAGGGGTGGTGGATGGTCCAGAAGGTCCGACAGGGGTAGTACTAGGGCCAGTAGGTCCGACAGGGGTAGTGGATGGTCCAGAAGGTCCGACAGGGGTAGTGCTAGGGCCAGTAGGTCCGACAGGGGTAGTGGATGGTCCAGAAGGTCCGACAGGGGTGGTGCTAGGGCCAGTAGGTCCGACAGGGGTGGTGCTTGAACCGATAGATGATGTGATGGTTGAGACATAAGGCGAGCATGGCACCGTGGAGTACACTGTAGTGGGAACAGTAACGTACGAAGTGAGGTTGCCTGCGAATGTAGTGGTGGAGATGTAGCGGGTGGTGTAGGAAGTCACGCTGGTTGAGATGGTGGTCAAGCTGGTGATGACAGATGCTGAGCTACTGGAGGTGGTGGACGAGACAGGGCTGAACGTGGTACCGTTGATGTAGGGAGATGAAGTGACGGGTACAGATGTGGTCTTGGTGCATCCTCCAGAGCAGCTGGTAATCGTGTTTGTCTTGGTGGTGTAGCTGGTGATGATTACAACACTGGAACCGGAAGTAGTGGTGTAGGTGGAGCATGGTACAACTGTGGTTGAAGTCCTAGTGATGGTGGTCTGGCTAGTGGTTCCATTTGCAGGGGTGGAGCTGGTGGAAATAGTGGAGCTGGTGATGGGAGACACTATGCTGGACGTGGTGCCATTGACTGGGACACTGGAGCTAGAGGTCGTGACGGGCAGAGAAGAGGTCTTAGTACATCCACCAGAGCAGCTCGTGATCGTGTTTGTCTTTGTGGTGTAGCTGGTGATCGTAATAACACTAGATCCAGAGGTAGTAGTGTAGGTCGAGCAAGGAACGACCTCAGTAGATGTGGTCGTGAGCGTAATTTGGCTCGTAGTTCCGTTTGCGGGCTTGGAGCTGGTGGAAAGAACAGAGCTGGTTATTGGTGAGACCACACTGCTGGTGGTACCGTTGTTGACAGGTCTGGAGGAAGACGAAGAAGAGGTGACAGGAGCGGAATAGGTGGTACCATTGATGAAGGGAGTGGATGACGTGGTAACTGGGACGGATGAGGTCTTGCTACAGCCGCCCTTGCAGCTCGTAATAGTGAGAGTTGAGGTTGTCAATGAAGTCACAATTATCGTCGTTCCGCTGGAACTGAGAGTACTTGTGAGGGGGCAGACCGTGGTAGAAGTGAAGACAGTAATGTCGAGGGTCTCCGTGATGGGTCCTGCTGAGGTGGTGGAGTTGATGGCAGAAGAGGTGATCAAGCTGCTTGAGGAAGAAGAGCTGACTGAAGATGAGGTGACCAAGCTCTTGGTGGAGCTGGAGGTCGAGCTGTGGACAGGGTCAACAACAGAGGATGTTGTTGTAGCGTTGCTGCCGTAAGCAGGAGGGGCACCGTAATAAGGAGGAGGTGGGGGAGGAGCACCAGTGCCAGTAGCACTGACAAGGCCGACGACGCCGGCGAGAAAAGCAAGAGAGGCGCGCATTTTGTATTAGATATTAGTCGAAAGCGAGTGTGATATTCAGAGCGAGTGTGGGTAGAGAAGCTGTGGAAGAGGGGTGAGATGGAAAGGTTGGAGAAGCTGGATGTAGAACAGAAAAGAGAGAGAAGATAGCGGCCTTGATATACACCAGGACCGACGCGAATAGAAGCGTGGGAAATGACGGAAATAGCCAAGAGCCAAAGCAGAGAGCATTGGCTTGTGATTCAGAATAGTCATTCAGCCAAGCATGAATTGAGTTAAATTAATCGTTGGGTAATCAGCCATTCAACACGTTATCTCACAGCACAACGCCAAGTGGCTTGAGTAAGTTTCTTTCTTTTTCGAGACATGGCATAAGCATGAGCACAAAATAGACTAGGACCTGCATGAGCAGGAGGGCTTCACTCCACGAGTTCGCAGGACAAGATGAAACTGAAAACAGCACGCGCTGGGAGATTGCATTTGCGGGTCAAGGATAGAGTTGTGGTGCAGTAAGGTTTTCAGCACGAGCGTGGGACAAGGCTACAGTGGGCAACTCCGATCAAAAAAAAACAGTTTCAGCTTGACCCTTCCTAATCAGGACAAAGACCAAGTCTCACCATTTCTCTCCGAAAGATATTTTTGGTATTGTCGATTACAGAGCACATTTCAGGTCTCAGATATTCCTTTGTATAACACTTTGTCAGCTGATCTGTGCATTCAATCTCTCTCACAGTACTCGTATGTAAGTATTCTTCGCCCAGCTGACACGCAAGATTCAGGGACGTGTACTGCAATTTTACACGTACACTTGAGCACGCGCGGAGAGCACGATCAAACGATGGGTCAGGCCACGGTAGACCGGCCACTAGTGCAAGGGGTTATCCGTTTCTTAGCGCGACTTCTTTCTTTGTCTGCATGAACCACACAACACACAGTCAATAATAAGGTCATAAGAAGACGTCACAAGGTTTGCAATAAGCGTCACTCTAAAGCATAACTTCTTGGAGAAGTTGGTCTGAAGAAAAGTGGTCTTTGTTTCAGCGTGATTTGTAGTCGAAATAAGGTTGGCTCGTGCTCAGGGTTAAGGCTGACTTCTTTCTCTCTTCAGCAACCTACACTCATTCTCATTCTTTTTCCATCCTTCTTTGTTCTCAACTAGAAACACTCTAACGTTGTTGTGTAAGGTGCACAATGTCGAGCCTTCACAATATGGACTTCGCATATAATAATGGCCTGCTTTCTTCAATACCAAGAATACTATGACGATCATTCACAACGGCATCTCTCGTGTTACATTTCTCTTACTATTCTTGCACTCTCAACGTTTCTCAGTCTCACGCGACCAGAATAGCAACATGTCTCACTCTAACTCTCGGTCCATATCCAGGATACCCAGACGTCATCAGTCAACCCTCTCTACCTCTTCCTCGTCCTCGTCATCTGGTATCACTTCGCTTATTTCATCCACAGACATTAAGCCAATGAGAAGCTCCCGGGTCGCGCCAAGTATCGCATCATTAGTATCCAGGCTTCCTCGTCCTATTTCGACTAACCAGGATCTCCTGCCCAGTGACCTTGAGCATGCTGACAGAATGGCGGTTCTCGAGCGTGGAAACTTAGATGACAGAGCTACCCCCGGGCGTAGACTTGCAGAAGAAAAAGCCAAGATTGACGTTGAGATTGAACAAGACCTTGAAGCAATCCGCAACAGAACCAGAAAGCCAATAACAGAAGAAGAAATTGCTGCAAGTCATGCTCGTGTCTTGGCAGAAAACGCCAGGTTCGTGGAGAGACTTGAGAGAGATTGTGCTGGATTGAAGGCAAAGGATTTAGCAGAGAATGGTGAAGCAAAGAAAGCAAAAAGAGCTAAGTGGATGGCTGAGTTCAGATCTCCTTTCAAGCAATTCCGTCTTTCATTGGATTCAAGTGTCTTGATGAGCATGAGTACTGACATTACAAAATCAGTCGAAAAACGTGCTCGCCTTGTACGTCCGAGACATTTTGTCGTTTCATCTTCAAACACTGCAGCTAGCAACAACACTATCGAAAACGCCACACCAGTGAGACCACAGCTTCTCGACCGTGAGAATCCTTCACCAGCGGTTTCAGATACCTCTAGCGAGCACTCTCACATCTCTAGCTTCCCAGCATCCACGCCAGAGACACTCGGTTCTCTTTCATATCTTCTCAACCAGGCAAACACAACCCGCGTTCAACTCCACGCAATCGAATCCTCTATCAACTCAATTCTTGCCGAGACTTCCTCTCCGTCCTCAATCACTCCACTCACTTGGTCCTCCTCACGCAACTGCTATGAGTTGCAGCCTGCTCGTCCTGCAGCTCTCCCTCTCGATATCATCTCAACCCAATTTGAAGACAACGCAAGTAGCGAGGCATGGTACTCAGCTCGCGACTTTCCGGACGAGAGCGAGAGTGTAGATGACGAAGTAGACGATCTGCAGAAGATGCTCGATGCAGGTCAAGAATGGATGAAAGTTGCCAGCGAAGTCATGCATGGCATGAAGGGTGCGCGTTGTTCAGAAGCTGAGATTTAATGAGCTCGCGAAGAAGGTAGGTGCAAGAGGTAGGTCATACTGTCATTTTCTTTCTGCTGTGTCTTCTTCAGGCATGAGTTATCTTTTCATGAGCTCGGAAGGACGATGATGTACTGCTGGCAATGTTCTAGTCCCGTTCTCATTCGTTATCTGTATTTTGCTGTTCATAGTGACGAATTCAATCATAAGTATACATCTCGTCATCTTGTTGCACTAGCATACCAATAAATACATCACATTACAAACCCAAATCGTGCTTTAGTATTTGTGATGCTCTACAATGCATCCTCCACACTCATCATGTTTCCACCCGTTTCAAGTAGAGCTAACGCTTTGCAAGCTAGAGTAGTGTGATTAGACACCAGGGTGATCCTTCTCCAAGCTCAGACGTAGTCTCGGGCTACCTTTAGTATACAGTAGTCTACATACACAACGTCACTTCACCATGAACAAAGACATCAAAACGAATAATCTAACACATCGTTTATACACTCTAGACGACAAAAACAGAGTTCGAAGAAGCACAGAGAGGTACCAAAAGGAGCAAAGATAAATGCATACATACAGCAACTGGAGTTCGCATGTGGTCACCCAACTCGTCATCAACGTTCATTCAGAAACCGCCTCAAGTTGGCCAGGCCATCAGCCAGAAGGAGAGAGCAGAAAACATCGCCGCCAGGATCGATCAACTACGGTCTACCCGAATCGCAAAATCATTCAACAACGTTTAACGTGATACGAACAACAATAAAAGCTCAAGGAAGGAGGCTCCATCTACTCGTACAGACCAATTGTTTAATCACAGTGAAACGAACGCACCTCAGCATCGCCGAGACACAAACATCAGCAGCTTCTATGGCGGCGATGAGGAGGAAGAAGAACATCCAATAGAGTTGTCCTCTACGAGGAGGAATGCTACATCAGAAGCCAGCTTCCATGGCGGTGACGAGGAGGAAGAAGAACCGCCAATGGAATTATCCTCCAGAAGGAGGAATACCACACTAGAAGAACAGCCAAGGAGGTTATTTTCCAAGAGGAGGAATACCACATGAGAAGCCAGCATCCGCAGCGATAACGAGCTCGATGAAGGGAAATCGAAGAAGTCGTCTTCGAGAGCCAAGCGTGACGTTATAATCGTGATTAACGACGAGAACGACAGGAATTACAATCCGTCACAGCCTGTATTGTCCATTGAACACGACAACACCGTCCCTCCATTCGGACCGGATCCTCTTGAATCAAGTGGTGAAGCGGACTCAGATAGAGTGGATGATAGCGATATTGATGGACTGGACGAAGATAGCGAAGCACGCGACCTCACAATCCAGCAGCCACTGCCAATACAAAGAGAGATCAAGACGAGGCGTCGAGTGCGTAGGACCGCCAAATATCCTTTATGTGACACCGAGAAGTTGTCTATCACAGGTAGCAGTGTCAGCATTTTGTCTATCAAGATCTCGAATCCTTTCGAACCCAGTCTACGTTCATATCTAGAGAACCTTGCTCAGGCTTGCAACTGAAAAAGTATATGGGTTTCGAAACTACTCGCCATCATGGACGAGGCTGCTGTGCCATGCTTTCAGTAAACATAGATATCACGTTACAGCACAGCGAGGAGGCCTGCCTGACTAGACTGAAAATTGTTTTTGCTATTCATCGCTCCATAAGTTGGATTGTAGTGCTCTGCACGGTCTCTTGTGAACACTGATAAAGTATGAAACGAAGATTTTCCCACTCATCAGAACTATGCAACGCATCACTCATGCTATTATCAATCGACGCCAAAGTCCAATGTCCCACTTGTGCATGCATTTTTCTTATTTTCGTGCAGGCTGTCCATCTGACTGCAACCTCTGGCAGTAGTATATATTGCATCGTGCATTTCCACCTGGTCTTCCACGTTCCCACTCTCTCTACCTGACGCTAATACCACTCCTCTTGGTATACATCCTGGCAGCAATATTCATACTCGCCAATTCCTGGAAGAGCAACTTTGCCGCATACGGAATATGCACTTGACTAATCTTAGTCTTGTTCCTGCACGGGCGACACTCGAACTGATTCTTCTTGAGCGATCTATAACGCACCTCGTCATTAGCTTCTGCACAGTCACAAAAAACAATCAAAAGAGAGGAAAACAAAGGGAAATACTTACGCAATCGGCGTCATCAACCCACAAATCTCACAAACATGCACCCTAAACGCATCACTAACTTCAAACAACCTCTCCTTTAAAAACGCACCGGCACCATGCGCAATCATGCAATCACGCTCCATCTCTCCGAAACGCAATCCACCATCTCTTGCCCTACCTTCCACCGGCTGTCTCGTCAAGATCTGCACGGGTCCTCTTGCTCTAGCATGGATCTTGTCGTCGACCATATGGCGCAGACGCTGGTAGTACGTCGGGCCCAAGAAGACTTGAGCGCGCATCTTCTTGCCGGTGTGGCCCTGGTACATAATCTCGAAGCCACGGGATTGATAGCCAGCGTCCTTGAGGATGTCGGAGACGGAGTCGACGGTGACGTCTGTGAAGGGTGTGGCGTCACCTTCGAGACCCTTTGTGGCGCCGACTTTGGAGAGGAGACATTCGATCAAATGGGCAATGGTCATACGTGATGGAATAGCGTGAGGGTTGATGATGATATCTGGGGTTAAGCCTTCGGAGGTGAAGGGCATATCTTCCTGGCGATACGTGATACCCACCGTTCCTTTTTGACCATGACGAGAGGCGAATTTGTCGCCGATTTGTGGAACCTTGGTTGTTCGAGTGCGGACTTTGACGAATAGTTGACCGTCGCTGCCAGTGGAGAGCATGACTTGGTCGACGATACCGTTTTCTGTGCTGCGCAACGGAGTAGATACATCACGTTTGACGTGGAGCTTTGTTCGCTGACCCATTTCTTCGGCGTCAGGTTCCAGAGGTGATGTCTTGCCAATGATGACGTCGTCACCAGAGACACGGACACCTGGTGCGACCAATCCGTCATCGTCGAGCTTGTCGTATGTGCCATGTTTGAGGCGGAGAGTGTCTGCACGCATCGGCTTCTCGAAGCGCTCGAGGAAGGTCATACCCACACGCTTCTCTTGATCGACATAAGCACGGAAAAAGAGTGAACGGAAGAGACCACGATCAATACTAGATTGGTTCATGATGACGGAATCTTCTTGATTGTAGCCAGAGTAAGTAGCGATGGCGACAATGGCATTTTGTCCAGCAGGGAGTTCGCGGAACTTGAGGAACTCCATAGACCGAGTGGTGGCGAGTGGCTTTTGAGGATAGTAGAGGATGTTGGCCATGGTGTCCATGCGTTGTTCGTAATTCGTGAGGAAGATACCCATGGCTTGCTTGCCCATGGCAGATTGATATGTGTTACGAGGCGATTGATTGTGGTCAGGGAATGGAATGATACTTGCACAAATACCAAGGATCATGCTGGGATGAATTTCACAGTGAGTCCAGGTTTGACCTTGTGCTGTTTTGGCTCGGAGACGACGATTCGTCAACTCATCTCCTTCAGCCATATTGCCATCTCCTGCTCTTGAGGCAGCAATGTCGTAGGGATCCATGACAATCATAGCCGTCTCCTCTTCTTCGGCGTCAAGGAATTCGACAACACCATCGTTGACTAGGCCTTGCCAGCCCCATCGTGCCTCTTCTCTTTCTCTTGGTCTGAGGTCGGCATCTAATGTGGCATCTGCTTCTAGTTGCTGAATATGCTTTCTTTGGAGCTTCAACTCCCCGCGAGTGTAACTTGAGGGCTCATTGTCGATGACGAACAACGGTCGCATGACTCTGCCAGCATCTGTAAAGATTCGGAACTCTCTGTCACGAATGTCTCGAATCAAGCTGACCTCGAAAGATATACCAAGAGGACTTCTTCTTAACCTGAGCATTGAAGATACCAAGCTTTTGGGGTCATCTGTGACACCTACCCAGACACCATTGACGAATACTTTGGTTGCATTTGGTGCTTGTAGTGGATCGTACTCTTCAAGCGCTTCCATACCTTGACCAAGCATGTAATCTCCAAGTGGATCACCAGGGGTACCAACACTGACATAGCACATGAGTGAGAGATTCTTGACCAGACCGCAAGCTTGCCCTTCTGGCGTCTCAGCTGGACACACAAGTCCCCAATGCGTATTGTGTAATTGACGAGGTTTTGCAATCTTACCATCACGTCCGATAGGTGTGTTCGTTCGTCGCAAATGTGAAAGTGTAGAGGCATAGGTATATCGATTCAGCACTTGAGAGACACCAGCCTTTGCCTGTGCAGCTTTCTTCTGATCACCCCAGTTTCCTGTGGCTAAAGAGTATTTTAAACCATTACTTATCGTGGACGGTTTGACTGCTAGCTCCACCTGGAATGGCTTGTTGTTCTCTACGCATCTTTGTAGGTATTTGAAGACATCCTTGGTGAGCTTGGCGAAGAGCATTCTGAAGAGATTCGCCAAGAGTGGACCTGCCAAATCAAGGCGCTTCTTTCCAAAATGATCACGATCGTCTTCTTCTCTTCGTCCGAGTGCCACCTGTAGAAGTCTGTTGACCATATAACCCAAGAAGAAAGCCTTTCTTGTCTCGGCACCAGTCTCTTGAGAGATATGAGGCAGGAGCTCTTTCTGCATGATGTCTCGCGCATATCTCAGACGCTTTTCTTTTGTTCCTTGCTGGTTACCACGCCTGCCGATAAAGTCAAGAGCAACTTCACGATCTTGCACAACAAAGGCTTCTTCCAATGATGGCTTGAGCATTTCCATCATTTGCGTATCATTACGGTCGTAACAAATGTGGTTGAGAATCTGTTCATCAGATACAACACCAAGCGCTCTGAAGACAATGGCGATGGGGACTTCAGATTTGATATACGGCAATGTGGCCTTGATCGTTTGACCGAATCCACCTTTTGCTCCTTCACCTCTACCATACAGTTTTACCTGCATGCTAGAGATCAATCTTGAACCCTTCTCGACAGCACTTCTGATTTCCGCCACAAAGGGAGTTGGGCTCATACGCTTCTTGAACACTTGGACGATATTGGCAGCACTACGTTCTTGAGCAATCAAGACTTTTTCACTACCGTTAATGACGAAATAACCTCCCTGGTCGTAAGGGCATTCGCCGTGGGAAAATAGCTCATTCTCGCCTAGTTGCTTGAGGTTGCAATGTTGCGATTTCAGCATGATAGGGACTTTGCCAACGAAGACTGATTGTGGAGGACCCTCTTCCATGCCGCCGTCCTTTCCCTCTACCATGTCTTGTGTATCTTCGCGTTCCCATACTAAGCGTGTGTTTCCGCCGGGCTGTCTATCTGCCTCTACAATCGAATCGTCCTCGTCGTCCTCGTTGATTTGTTGTTCCCTGGCTACCATGACGCTCGTCTTCATCTCAATAAAGAGTGGACTCGCATATGTCAAGTTGCGCAGTCGCGCAACTTGAGGCCAGAGCGGACTTGTTGTGCCATCGTTCTCGGTGTACATGGGCGGCGCCAGAGCCACTTTGCCAAACTTGATCTCCCATCGCCTCTTCACAATGCCTGGTTCGCCAGGTGGGTTGTTCTGATCCAATATGACACGTCCATTATCCGACACGACTTGCTGAATGGTCGAGCCGACAAACTCGTCGTAAGAGTCAATCTGCTGTGAAACCAGGCCTTTCTCTTCGAAGTAGGATCGAATCACCTGCCAGCAATCCTCTGGCTGGATGGCGTTCTCGTCCTCTGCATACTCCTCATCATCGTAAGGATCTTGGTACTCGGCCATGGCGCAGATATTGATGACTCAGTTTACGATGAAAGTCGTCGAAGGAGGCCTAAGGAGAGAGCTTGGCGCAAAGGCAGGCGGCAGCACGCCCGCGGCTTCCGAGATTTCGTTCACAGCCAGATAGCGACAGGCTAGGTTGACGCGCGGAGATGATGGCGTTCGAAAAGCAGGAGGGCACAGAGATGGAGTTTGGGGGGAGATTGACAATGTTGTATGCGCTTAGAAAGTTGAGGCTCGAAACAAAGGGAATACAGCGCCCTACGAGTCAGTTTCTCGTGGCGATCTTTTGGCTACCCTTTTCAAAAGAGCCTTGATGTGATGATGAAACAACATCTATTCGTAGTACTAACTAGGTATGAGGCACACCTTAAAATCAATGCCTCCATCCGCGCTCACAGACGCTCTCACATATGTGTTTGTGCAATTTGCGCACGGCCACCCTATAAACACTACGTCCGAATAGGACATCCCGTGGTGTGTGCTCACTTAGTAGCCTGAACAATCCTCCCTGTACACCAGCAACGCAACAACACTCCTATCCGCAGTATTCTTCATCGACATCCACCTGAATCTGCATCGCGAAGCAGGTTCTGACCCCGTGTATTTGCTGTCCTGGAGTCTACCTCATCCTTACTCCTGCCTCTCAAGTCTTGAAGGCTATTTACACGACTGTTGTGTCTCCTGATCAGCCTAGAGCCTGATAGTCCAGGTGGAAGGTGGCGTGATGCTGCGGCATGTCTGGATCGTCTTGAGGGTGCCTTAGAAGACTTTGAAATGCAATGCTTGGTTTGTTGAACTATCCCAGAAAGCAACGTATGGAGGATCTGCTCAAGTCGCTGTGTCTGGTTGCGAAGAGTCATGTACAGTCTGTATCTTTCTGTATTCCTCTTCAAGCTGTTTCTGCATTTCAAAGTCCGCTAGGCGCTCTCGCTTCACTTTCTGCTGCTCCATATCTCTAAGCACACCAGCGTGCATTGCCTTTAAAGGGTCAGCATGAACTGTGGAGGAATAGGAAGATGGCACACTTACAGACTTCTCTGACTTCTGTGCATAATGCACGAAGATGACAATGCCAATAGCACTAGATAAGGTGGTTGCAAGTGTGATCCTCGAAGCTGTAGACATGGTGAATCGTGTCAATCTAGTATCAAGCTCGGGAAACAATTCCAGAGGCGCATCACGTCGCTCTGACACGTGCTTCAGCCGCATTCAGCCCTATCACCCTTTCCATTGGCCTGACATACACCTTCATCTTGATACCGATTACATCTCTCTGTGAAGAAGTCGACGTCTACATATAACAAGATGGTATGGGCAGAGATGGGCCTGTCGCCGAGATATCGCTAACACTCTGCAGTCTGCACAGAATTCGGCGGGTATTCAAACCCTGCTCGATGTGAGCTTCCCTTATCTCTTAGCAGCAGACTGAGACTAACATGTTATATAGGCGGAGCGCGAAGCACAGAAGATTGTCCAGAAAGGTACGCAGTTAACGAGCGCCCAATTCAGAGAGCAAAACTGACCATAAATAGCAAGAGAATGTAAGGACAGCTATCGTTGAGAAGCCCATACGCCAGTCACCTGACCATGCTAGACCGAACGAAACGAGTAAAGGACGCCAAGAGTGAAGCACAGAAGGAGATTGAGGACTACAGGAAGCAGAAAGAGCAAGAGTTCCAGTCATACGAGAAGGATGTGAGTTGTTGTGGATATGGCATGTTCAATATGTTGCAAATGCTGACGTATGTGGTAGCAATCGAGTGGAAATAAGAAGGCAGAGGATGACGCAGATGCAGACACCGAAGTGAAGCTGAAGGAGATTAAGGATATCGGGAACGAGAAGGGAGACCAGGTTGTGGAGGACCTATTACGAGCCGTCACAGACATCAAGCCCGAATACCCAGATAGAGACTGATCTTGGAGCGGGAATGAAGAGCGTATGTGCAGAATAGAAGACAAGGAAGGCCTACAAATGTATATGTCGAAAGTTATGGATCTTTGTTTGTTGCGCAAACAGGTTGGAGGTGATAGACAATCACAGTGGAGTTTGAGGCAGAGCGGATGATAATGAAGGGCTCTCGTACAGAGCCTAACTACCTAAGATAAAGTCGTCCATACATTTGAGACCAGAGCTGGTGGTGCAGTACTGCTACTATTATCACTGCTTTGTACTCTTATTGGCTGGCGACCCCGGAGCTGCTACCTCAAACCCTACGTCATATGTTTATGATGAAACTCATCTCAAACATGCCGCATCCTCCTGTTGTGTTAACCATTAATAATCCTTTCGAATCCCAATCTCTACTGTGATGGTTGCCTGTTTCAGGAGCGCTCTTCTGACTACAGCGATATGTAGTAGGGCGAATATCGTTCGTTCAACACTTCAGCCATTCCAAGCAGCATCAACGTTCATATTGCTAAAACCTGCACGTCGAGGACTTGCAAATGATACGAAACAAGTCTCGTCTGATGATGAAACCTCAGAGGGTCCTCAGAGCAAGGAAAAAACAGAGAATGCCAAACGAAAGATCGAAAATGACCCTCGCATGAAAGACGCAGACGCAGACTCTCGCATGAAAGACGTAGAGGATCTAATTCGAGACAAGTATGCTATGATACGTGATGAAGAATATCGTATGTGTGGCTTAAAATCTATCGTATCTTCTTCGCAAGTCCTAACACTGAGAAGAAAAACCTAAGAACGCAATCGTCTTAGCCCACGGTTTATTAGGATTCGAAGAGCTTAAGATCGCAGGTCCATTACTTCCTGGACTAAGGTATTGGCGTGGAATAACTGAAGCACTTGCCTCCAAAGGCGTTGAGGTTTACACTGCGGCGGTACCAGCGTCTGGTTCGCTCGAGGATCGTGCGGCGAAGCTGGCTGAAGTCATCGAGCGCAAGGTTGGAGGGAAGAGTGTGAACATAATAGCGTGAGTAAGGCTCAAGAAAATACAAGGAACACTAACGAACTTATCCTCCTTAGTCATAGCATGGTATGTTGTTCTTGTTGTGTAAGATTATTGACATACTAACAGAGGCTAGGGGTATGATCCACCACAACATACACCCCATCTCCGTGCTGACATACTTCTAGTGGACTGGACTCGAGGTATATGATCAGTCAACTCAAGCCGCCGAATGTCAAAGTATTGTCTCTCACGACCGTCGCAACTCCTCACAGAGGTCAGCCTTTGCTCTGTACATATTCATCGATGGCCTCAGTGCGCTGACCATAGTATTAAGGCTCGACCTTTGCCGATTACTTCTTCGATCTCGTTGGGCGTGAGTGAACGCCGCAAATGCTACCCTATTTAGTGTACTGATGTTCCACCAGCCACGCAGATACCCAAAATCTATAAAATCCTTGAATTCTGCGGCCTCGAGACCGGAGCATTCAGTAAGCATCAAAACAGACACCTAAAGCTATCTAGAGGCAGCGACTAAAGGGTTTCAACTAGGCCAGCTGACGCAGAAATACATGTCGGAAAGCTTCAACCCCAGGACTCCTGATCGGGAGGGCGTCAAGTATGACCAAAGAACACTGATGCGATGTACATGCTAATGTGCCCAGATACTACTCGTACGGTGCGCAGTTCACACCTAGTCTCTGGTCAGCATTCCGCCAGTCGCACAACATCGTTCAAAGATTCGAAGGCGACAATGATGGGCTTGTGAGCGTGACGAGCGCAAAGTGGGGAACTTACAAAGGCACGTTAGATGGGTGCAACCATTTGGATGTAAGTGCAGCTCTGTTGTAATGTAACAGGGGGATATCTATGCTCATAACAATCAGCTCATCAACTGGCATGCTCGAATACGATGGTGGATCTGGGAGATCACTGGGCACAAGCGAGAGTAAGAAACAATTCATCTAAACGATCACGGTTGAACAAGCTGATGATCTTTCAGGTTCAATGCCATTGCCTTTTACCTTGACATTGCAGACATGTTGGCAAAAGAGGGTTTCTAAGGGTTGGGAGGGTTTCGCAAGGACACGACTTAGGCGAACCAACTGCCCGGTAATTTTGATGACTTATACAACTGGTCTTATTGGCGCATGGATGCCGACTGAGCCAGAAAAGGCAAGCAAAAGGGGCTAAACCTTGGCGTTGGCGACGACGACATCGCAAAGCTTGACTGACTGCGCCTCAACATATAAGAAGATATAGACACTAATGATAGAGCGCATCAATTCACCCCTTATTGCTTCCACTGTATCTGTTATGTGCTCGTGCTATCACGTACGAGCTGCTACTGTGTGACCTCACCTCATCTGTTATCCGCCAGTGAGATTCGTGACAAAGTCCCATTTACACCAAGGTAAGGACTCTCGACGTGCACTTGAATATTGTCACCGCTCGTGTGGCATCGTCAAAATGCCGGTCCAAATCGTCCTGGATCATCCGAACACGATATGGACGAATTTCGATCAGATCAATGGCAAAGTGGTGTTGAAACTGGATAGCCAAAGCAGCATCTCGTCCATTGTCGTCAAGCTGGAAGGAGAATCGCGGACGAAGCTGCTCGCTCCAGCACCAACGGACTTCGAGAGGAGACCGAGGCCGCAGGAAGAATTTCACAAGGTAAGCTATGGAACCAGCATGCGCAGGAAGCTGTGAGATATGTTCATAGTGTCAAAAATGTCAAGTCCTCGTTACTACAACCGTCTCATATGATGTGACATACTGACGGAGTACAAAAAGATACTGTATAGGAAAACCACCGTATTTCCACCCCCAGACATTGCAAATGCCTCCTCACAACGAGCCTTCACACTCAGTGCGGGAAACTATGAATATCCCTTTCACTTCAGGGTTAAAGCTCTTTCTATATTCGAGTTACGAGTCTCCAGCCACTAATACCGTGTAGATTCCCATAAATAACTCCTGCACAGAGGCAAATAACCCAACGCCGGTTACCTTGACAATAAAAAACATCGCCACCACGAGACTCGGCGATATAGGTCGAAACCAAATCCAACATGTACATACAACCCTACCACCCACCATAACCGCGTTCCCAGGCATGGCCGACATCCGCTACTACGTCAAAGTGACAGTGAACCGAAAAGAGTTCTACAAAGAGAACCCGCGGCATGTCCACAACTTCAACTTCCTTCCGATAGAGCCGCCGCGACCAGCACAACGCCATCAAGCAGAAACGTACGCTCGCCGCCGGCACGATTTTGCAGCCGGAAAGCAGACACGGCGGTCTTTGTTAGACAGTATACGAGGTCGTCCTGCAAAGCCTACAGCAGTACTTGACGGAACACCTCCATGTATTACCGTGGACGCGAGACTCCCGAACCCACCGATAATTACGTGTAATCGAGACGTGCCGCTACGTATCTTTGTGAAACGGCTGAATCAGTCGTCTCATGCGCTTTTTCTTCACTCGCTACAGATCACACTCGCAGGTCATACACATGTTCGTGCGCAAGAAGTGCTCCACGAAGTAGTGCAAACGTGGGTTCTCTTCAGTCGTGCAAATATAGGTACGTTAGTGTTGCCAGCAAGCAGGCCAGAAGGGAAGAAAGGGCTAGCAGCGTCAATGAAAGAGGGAACAGAGGAAGAAGTGCTACTAGATCTTGCGTCGATCGGATGGGAACCGAACAAACGAATGCTGCCAAATAGTGTAGCGCCAACGTTCGAAACATGTAACATACGGCGAACATATGAGCTGGATGTGGAGATTGGGATAGGATGGGGCAATAGCGCAAGCACGGCTCGAAATGTGAGGAAGCCACCACCAATTTATGTAAGATAGTCAAAAGGCTGACACTGACCTTAGCACATCGTCCTCCCACTCAAACATCAGGTACAGGTCTACTCTGGCATCCAACCACCAGTGGCACTGCAGACAGCTCCGCAACCCCGTGTCAACGGCAACAAGGGCAAACGTCGACAACAGCGCCCGGTAGTGGAGCAGCCGAATCAAGCAGGACCGTCACATTTTCAGGACACATCCATTGCTGAGCAGTTTGGAGCATCGGAGCCGCTATCGTCTCATAACGAGGAAGAAGAGGCACCACCACCGAGCTACGAGGATGTGCTGACTGACAATGTGCCGTCGGTAGCTGCGGGAGGTCGACCAGTTTATGAGCCGCCAACAACAGCTGGTGGAAGTGGATTTGGTGATGAGAAGAGGAGGCACTCCTGATTTGGAACTCCCCACGGTCACGTAGAGAGTGAGATCTAATCACGAAGGCAGCATTGGGTAGATATCATCGCGTCGTTGGACACTGCGGTATATTCGCAAGGTATAGAACAATAGAAAAAATCATGGCTCGTTAGTCGTCTTGGTAAAATAGATACATGCTTACATTGCAACCCCACCTATCATTACCCCTTCATCCCCATCTCATTCATCCCACCTGACCCCACCAATCATCCTCACCATGCTCCTCAATCTCCTTCAGTGTTCTCGCCAACATCTTCGGCTTCACTCCTTCCACTTTCCCGACAAGCTGCGAATTCTGATATAGCAGCACACACGGGTGTGCTTCGACTGTTTGCTCTGCTGCCAAGGCATTGAGCGAAGGATCATCCAAATCCATCTTGTAAAAGCGGAAGAAATATTGTTTTGCCAGACTGTGTTGTGTGAGAAACTGGTCAACGAAATGCTTTGTAAACATTGGACGGAAATAGCGAAATATGTCATGTCATATACATGGAAGAGGCAAGAGAGAGCAATATTCGAGTGGGTAGATGTTGTTGTTGATCTGTAGCATAGAATGCACGAATTCAACTGGCAGAAAGATACTTACTCCTCATACAGCAACATCATGGTCGGTGTCGATTCATGCCACTCCGCATAACAGTATACCACTACTATACCAACATCTGTCGATATGGCAACTTCAAAATCGTAAGGACTACATGAACGTCCGGGAAACAGAGCGTTAGTCAGCACATCTGAAAGCGAGATACTGGGACAAAGGACATGACAACATACGCGAGTATTGGCCTCACAGCCGAATCCTTGGACGTGGTATTTGTGGGATCACTGCTGTTGGGAGCAGGAGGCGGTGGTGCTGGAGCGAGGAATGCCGGCAAGAGCCAGGACATGTTCGAATAGCAGTCCTAGATCAGTGAAACTTGTGCTCGATTGATGCTGGATGAAGGCGTTACTGTTGCTACTGTATGTATATGTCACGTGAAGATAAGATCTAAAAGATAACATCCTGCTGAAACTTTCCTGAAACCTCATCCATTTCCCTCCTCAAACCCAAGCACATCAGAACACAATACACAACACAACATGGAACGCCGACAAGCCCGCCAACGCCGCGACTACCTCTACCGCCGCGCCGTGACCCTGCAACAAGCCGAAATCGCCTCCAAGCGCTCCGCCCTCAAAACCTCCCTCGCAACCGGCAAACCCCTCGACCCGCACATCGCCAACGACAAATCCCTGCGCGCCGACTACAAATACGACGAAACCGTCGCCGACCGCACCGCCGAAGAAGAAATCGATCTCGACGATGAATACGCCCATCTCTCAGGAATAGTCGACTCGCGCATCCTCGTCACCACGTCTCGAGACCCGTCAACCCGCCTGGGCACATTTGCAAAGGAGATTCGATTACTGCTACCAACAGCTATACGGCTGAATAGAGGGAATTTGATCCTACCGGACTTGGTGAAAGGTGCTCAAGCAAATGGGCTGAGCGATATTATTCTATTGCACGAACACCGCGGCACGCCCACAGCACTCACAATCTCGCATCTTCCGCACGGCCCAACCGCCTCGTTCAGCCTGCACAACGTGCTCCTCCGCTCCGACATCCCCGACGCAAATAAAGGCACCGTTAGCGAATCCTACCCCCATCTCATCTTCGAAGGATTCAGCACGCGACTCGGGAAACGGGTGGTCAAGATCCTGCAACACCTCTTCCCGCCGCGCGAAGCCATGGGCCCGAAAACGAAGCTAGGCAACCGGGTGGTGACGTTTAGGAATGAAGGGGACAGTATTGAAGTGCGGCATCACGTGTTTGTGAAGACGGGTTATGAGAGTGTCGAGTTGGCGGAGGTTGGACCACGGATGACGATGCGGTTGTTTGAGATTAGAGGGGGCACGATGGAGAATAAGGAGGGGGATAGGGAGTGGACGTTGACAAATTATACGAGGACGGCGAAGAAGAAGGATTATTTGTGAGTGATAGGGATGTTTGGCAGTGGCCTACATATTCGACATCACCGGCTTCTCTTCGTGCTTGTTCAAGCAGTACTGGCATATCGGGAAGGAGAGAAAGAAGACCCCGTGGCAAGAAAGATAGATACCCGGCGCTATGGGTTCGTACAATCTATGCTGCTTGGGATTGCGAAGGAGCTTCGAGATTGCCCTCTGTGCATAGTCGCCAAGGAAGGGTGTATCTCCATGGAACAAATGGCGCAAAGACTGCCAGAGCATTTGAAGCATTATACCAGACGAGGAGAGGTCGCGAAGTGTGGAGATCGGGGGTGTCTTGCCACCAGACACGCAATGAGACTACTTGCGCAAATGCTGCAAATAGCAATGGCAGAGTGCATGCAGGCAGGCTTAGATAGAACTGGTGTGGATGCAGGTGAACGACAGAATGAGATATTATGAGCTGTGTAGCGGGTTGGAGGTAGAACAATAAACGGGGACTACATGAAAAGCCGTGAAGCCATCTGGAGTGAAGAACGTTCTCTGCGCAGCAGGTCAAAAACCTCAACTACAAAACATCAATAGAAGTAATAAAGGTAGAGGATAAAATATAACGTTTTCAACATCCTTGCACCCGCCTCTCAACACCAATCACATTCTCAAAGCCTTCCATCATCTCTGACCGTACCCTCCATTTTGTCCATTAAAGCCATTCACCCCTCCCATTCCCGGTGCCATCCCCATCTGCATCATCTGCTGCATCCAGTCCTGCTGCCCTTGAATCTGCCCACGACCACCACCAAATGCCGGCGCAGCATCAGCAGCAGCAGTACTAATAAACCCCGTCGACGTAGGCGCAGGCAAAGGCATAGGTGGTAGTCCATAACTGAATGCTGCAACAGGTACCGGCAGACTCACAGCTTGGCCCGCACCATATTGTGGTGGTTTTGGCGGTAATCTGGAATTGTTGTTGTTATTCTGATTGTTGTGATGATCGTGCTGACGACGATCGTTCATACTATTCCCAGTGCTGTTCCGATTACGGCGAGGTGGTGAAGCTCGGCGATTGTGATGGTTACGATCGTTGCGGTCGTTGCGATTGTCACGGTCATTGGGGTGGTGCATATTGCCCGTGCTACGTCGTGCGGATATAGCTAGGTTATGTCAGTAGGAAAGACATGCTTCGTATCAGATTCGAAATATACCCTTTGAGGAAACGCCAGCACCAATTTCGATATCGGGCTCTTCCATGACCATACCTGAGACGAGTTCCTTGCCTCCAGTCCCACCGAACTCTGCGGAAGTTGCCCATTTAAGGTCGGCCTCGGTGAGTCGGTCCAGTGGAATGACACTTTCGCCAGTCTCGTAGTTGTTGCATTCTCGAGGGCCAAAGCCAACACCCCATTTGGTCTGCGCATATTAATACTGTATGTATCACGATTATAAATGCTTAAGAACGTACCTTTCGCACTTTATCGGCTAACACAAAGTCTGCAGGGTCTTCCATGGCCATCTTCGCACGGACAGCGTCGGTTCTATTGCACATCTTGACAAAGGCATGACGTTTATCTCGATTGACAATGGCGCTCTGGACCATACCATACCGCATGAATATGCTGCGAAGCTCGTCTTCAGAACAGCTATAGACCATTAGCGAGGTTGCTACACTGATTTATGGGTTAGGCACTCACTTCACTCCACCAACAAACAAAGTACGACTGAGGACTTTGATATGTCCTGGTGGTAAGTTTGGGTCATGTCCTGTCCATTTTGGTTCCGTGATTGATATCATGTCTCCCTGCAACTCGCTGTTACTTCGAAGAGGACTACGTTGTCTATAATTTTGTTCTTGTCCACGACCTGGACTCCGATGGTTGATGGGTGATCGACTTCGACTTCTACGCTTAGCAGTCACAGTCTGTTGCTGCATTGGGACTGGCATTGGTCCATGAGCTGGAGCGTGTTGTGGGACTGGCATGGCTGCTGATGGGTATGCGTATGGAGGCGGCTGAGCAGGAGCCGGCGCAGATACTTGAACTGGGGCCGATGCTTGGACTGCTGGTGGCGTGGGCACTGTAGCTGCTGGCTGCACTTGTACAGGAATAGCTGACGCAGGCTGTTGACTGTTCATAATCTGCATTATTTGAGGCCATCTTTCCGTCGGTATCCCCATGCTAGCAAGTTGTTGCAGGACCTGTATGGAATGTGCGAGTTTGACAGGATCTGCAATGGCGTCTGCAGGAATGATTGATGACAAAGCATTTAGTTGTTCTGTGCTCAACCCATTACCCACTGGCGGCATAGGCAGACTTGAGGCTACTGGTGGAGCAGCGGTAGGTACCATGTTGTGCGTCGGATCGACAGGAAGAGGTTGCGCACTAATCGGAGCTGTGTGCATGTTCTGCAATGGCTGGACGGGTGGTGTAGGCAAGGGCGTATCGGAGTTAGCAGGCGGAGCAGCTTGCACAGGTTGAGGAGGTGGTTGGGCCACTGGAGCAGGAGCTTTGATTGGCATTCGAGATTAGTCCTGACTCATTACAGAGGAGAGGGGTCCTTGAACATACCTGGCTTGGATCGAGCTTGTGCCAAAGCTTTGAAGTCGTTGAGCATGTTCACAGGAAAGGTGTTGCCACGTTCCCAGATCTCTATCAGCTTATTGATCTTGTCCTATTATCAATGGTAAGCATTCTGAGGATACATGCGGTATACATGAAAGATCGCAAGATTGCTTGGAATGTACCTTGTGGTCTTCAGGCGCAGATTGAATGATGTCCGTCATGATGGTTGGCAGGATGTCTCTAATTCTGCGTACACCACCTGCAAACGTTCCTTCTTGAGAAGACGCCGAGGTAGGGTCTTGTCCGGCTGCAGCAGCTTTCTCCATCCATTGTCTACTGACAGCATCAATAGCATACAAGACACCCAGTTTTTGTTGAGGTTGACTGCGTTGAACGTGGCTGACAATATTTGCTACGATTGAAGCTCCAGACTATACGAGAGGAAAAGATCAGTCACAGCTCACAGCTCCAAATGATTGAGTACCAATCGGCAGAGGTTACTGGTTTACCTTCACATTCTCTACACAAAGTGCGGTGACTGCCGCAATGCGGGATTTGGTGACTTTAGTCTTTAGAGCCTCAAGGTGGGCATCAAGTCCAGATATCAAAGACATTACGAAGTCAAAGACAAGCTCAGTAGGTTCAGTCTACAACTAGTCAAGCTTATCAACTCTTTTGGAATGACCTTGGGTAATATGTCGACTTGACACAAAGCTACCAGGGGATAGAACAGCTTCTTCGTGGACAAGACAGTCAAAAAAGACTATTTATTCACTTTTGTCGAGGTGATGAAGAGTCTAGGTGCAAATAATCTCGTCTTGCCACAAAGGATCACAAGTGAGACAACGAGAGAAGATCTAAATGGCAGAGCTACAGTTCCTTAGGTGAGAGAAGAGTGTCTTTATAGCTAAGTGTCGGAGCTGTCGTGAATGTGATTGTGATGATGATAATGATTAGAGGCAAGAAATGGCAGCAATGATTTACAAGCGCAAGCTATTTGGCGCGATGTCGTCTTTCTGGTTGTGCCTTCCCTATCAGTGAATGATGAAGGCGGTTATACTACCACGGAGAAGAGGTTGCAGCTACTCTGTTGAGAAGTGCTACAGCTACAGACGGAGGCTCTTTTGTACAATATGCCTAGCTGAGGTTAATAATGTCGGTTTTGCTGAACAAGAAAGAAGATTGAGGTTGAAATTGAAGATGTTGTCGTGTCGTGTCGGTGAAGTTTTGTAGCAAGACGTGGGGCCGAGAGCGGCGGCGGCCTAGACCTAATTCAGCTAGCGTCACCCGTCAATTGATGCCATTGTATTTCTGATCCGAAGCTGTCCGTTTCAAGCTCTCTTTTTGCAATTCTTCATTCCTCATCACAACAATGGCTGCTTCTCTCAGAACCGGTAGCGCTGCTATTCGCTCCTCCTTCAAGGCCTCTGCGCCTTCCAGCGCACGCTCTGCTGGCTATAACGCCCTCAGATGCTACGCTACAGGAAGCTCAAAGGTATAGACAACTAGCTGTGTGCAAGGACAATGGTAGAGAATACTTCATACTAATTTACCTGTACAGTCTCTTAAGGATACCTTTGCCGACAAGATCCCCGGCGAGATTGAGAAGATCAAGAAGCTCCGCAAGTACGTTGGACGAAAATATACCACAACTCTTTCGACTTAAGCTCACATATTTGTAGGGACTACGGTAACAAGGTCATTGGCGAAGTCACCCTTGACCAGGTCTACGGTGGTGCCCGTGGTATCAAGTCCCTCGTCTGGGAAGGTTCAGTCCTCGACTCCGAGGAGGGTATTCGTTTCCGTGGCAGGACTGTAGGCAATCATTTGGTTTCAACCTCGAATTACCAAGCTCATTTCGATTGTAGATCCCAGAATGTCAAGAGGCTCTTCCCAAGGCTCCTGGTGGCACCGAGCCCCTCCCGGAAGGTCTTTTCTGGCTTCTCCTGACTGGTGAGGTTCCCTCTGAGCAGCAGGTCCGTGACCTATCTGCTGAGTGGGCTGCCCGTTCCGAGCTTCCTCAATACGTCGAGGAGCTCATTGACCGCTGCCCTAGCGACCTCCACCCCATGGCTCAGTTCTCCATTGCCGTCACTGCTCTCGAGCGTGAATCCTCCTTCGCAAAGGCCTATGCTAAGGGTGTCAAGAAGTCCGAGTACTGGACCTATACTTTCGAAGACTCCATGGACGTTATTGGTAAACTCCCCACTATCGCCGCTCGCATTTACAGGAACGTCTACAAGGATGGCAAGGTTGCTGCCATTGAGAAGGACAAGGACTACTCTTACAACTTCGCCAAGCAGCTCGGTTTCTCCGACAACACAGACTTTGTTGAGCTTATGCGATTGTACCTCACCATCCACACAGATCACGAGGGAGGAAACGTCTCTGCTCACACCACCCACTTGGTTGGCAGTGCTCTCAGCTCTCCCATGCTCTCTCTCGCCGCTGGTTTGAACGGTCTCGCTGGACCTCTACACGGTCTTGCTAACCAGGAAGTGCTCAAGTGGTTGAAGGAGATGAAGGCTGATGTTGGAAGCGATCTCAGCGACCAGAACATCAAGGATTACCTATGGAAGACTCTCAAGTCTGGCCGTGTCGTTCCTGGTTACGGTCACGCCGTTCTCCGCAAGACTGACCCCCGTTACGTCTCCCAGCGCGAGTTTGCCCTCAAGCACCTTCCCGATGACCCAATGTTCAACCTCGTCAGCCAGGTCTACAAGATCGCACCTGGTGTCCTCACCGAGCACGGAAAGACCAAGAACCCTTACCCCAACGTTGACGCCCACTCTGGTGTCCTTCTCCAGTACTACGGGTAGGTTATCTCAACAACACTTCTACACTACAGATCGCCTCACTAACAATCTTTGTCTTTAGTCTCACTGAGGAGAGCTACTACACTGTCCTTTTCGGTGTCTCTCGCGCACTCGGTGTCCTTCCCCAGATCATCATTGACCGCGCTGTCGGTGCCCCCATTGAGAGGCCCAAGTCTTTCAGCACTGAGGCATGGGCTAAGCTTGTTGGCGCAACTCTATAGGCGATTCACACGACTTTGGATTCTTCTTCAGGATGTCGGTAGGGTGGTAATCAGGCAAGGGGAGCACGGCTAGAGTGTTGAGATGTAGAATATTTCCATTGTCATAGCTATTCTACTTTTCTAGATCAATGAGGTTACGACTCAGACACGCCGAAGCTGATCAACTTGGATCCTCACAGCCAAGCTCAGCAAATGTTGTGCAGAGGCGCGTATAGAGTTCGTGACGGCAAGCATGCCGGCCGGCAATCCGTAACTTGAAGTGGTTCGGTACAAGTGTGGCTTGAGTGTAGATCGTGCAGGGCGTCGTTGGGATAGCCTGCCAAGTCCGAATGTTTGTGTTGAGCTTATATGTTGTTGTATACTGTAAGAACAAGCACAGGAGGACAGGAGATAGACTACTATAGACTTACCTTAGCGATGAATCTACACCGTGTTCTCTAATTGATATCCTCTGACATTAGCTGTGTGAAGATTGGCTGGTGAATTAGAAGTAGTCTATCTCTTGGCCGAAGTTCTATACAGACGTCCCCACAATCGCGTGGTGGAGATTCATTGGACTATCTCATCGTCTCATCTTGCTCCCGACATCAACAGTCGGACTTCAGCATCTGATACATATTCACCAACACTCTCTCACTTCTCTTCCCTTCTCCTCATCCCCCTTAGATCCTTACCTCCTCGCGAAGACGCACCCTCTTGCCTCGGTCCGGCCTTACCTTCAGCTCAACAGCATCCCCAGTTTCCAATGTCCGCCGTAACAGCAACCGGTATGCCTGCGAAGAAGCTTGAGAAGAAGCCTGTCAAGGCCTCTAACCTTCTCCTTGGAGCTGGTTTGAACTTGTTTGAGTGAGTGATTATACCGTTGAAGTACAGTATAAAGACATGACTGATTGCTAACACAATATTTCTAGGGTCACTACGTTGGGACAGGTACGATTTGAAGATAACAAGATGTACAGGGAAGGTATATGGAGCGAGCTAATCAATGAACTTAGCCTCTCGAGGTTGTCAAGACTACCATGGCAGCCAACCGTGCAGACGGCATGGCAGGTTCCATCTCTCGCATCTGGGGACGTGGTGGTGTTTTCGGCTGTAAGTCATATTCAAGCCCTTCTCTAATATAGGAACACATCTATCCCAAATTCGCGCATCACCTCCGCCAACGCCTTGCTCTCATATGGAATGCTAACACTGTTTCAAAGTCTACCAAGGACTTATTCCCTGGGCCTGGATCGAAGCCTCGACCAAGGGCGCCGTCCTCCTCTTCGTCGCATCAGAAGCCGAGTTCTACGCCCGTGACGCTGGCGCCGCTCCCTTCGTCGCCGGTATCACTGGCGGTATGGTTGGTGGTCTTGCCCAAGCCTATGCTACCATGGGTTTCTGTACCTGCATGAAGACTGTCGAAATCACGCAACATAAAGTCGCCGCAACCGGTGTCAAGCCTCCCTCGACCATTGCGACTTTCATGGATATCTACCGTCGTGAGGGCATCCGTGGAATCAACAAGGGTGTCAATGCGGTCGCGGTACGACAGGTGACGAACTGGGGAAGTAGATTTGGGTTGAGTCGTGTGGCCGAGACTGGAATCAGGAGGGTGACGGGTAAGGACGATGGGGCCAAGTTGAGTGTTCCCGAGAAGATTTTGGCAAGTGGTTTGGGTGGTGGGCTGAGTGCGTGGAACCAGCCTATTGAGGTCATCAGAGTGGAGATGCAGAGCAAGACGGTGGACCCCAACAGGCCTAAGAACCTGGGTGTCTTCAGTGCTGCCAAGTACATCTATGGGAATAATGGATTAAAGGGTTTGTATAGGGGTGTCACTCCTCGCATTGGATTGGGCGTTTGGCAGACGATTTGGTATGTTGGACTTGTTTGATTATCACCTAAAGCGAGGATTTACTGACATGTTGATAGTATGGTCGCACTTGGAGATGTGGCCAAGGAGGCTGTCGAGAAGCTTACTGGAGACAAGGTCACTGCTAAGCACTGATCGGCATGAACTGGACAAGGTTCTGTGGCGTTTTGTGGTAAATCCTGGACAATAGATGGAACGGGGTTGTATTGGGCTTGACGAGTTTTCTATGCTTGCAAAGGTTAAATAAAGTACAAAAGGATGATATAGGTAGTTCTAGACAGGTCGATGTATATCCAAGCCATATGCTATCTGTTAGCAACCCAAATCGGAAGAGGCCAAGGCATCGATATGAGGCATATTGACAGGATTCCTCTCCTGATGGAGCTTGCGTACCTTCTCTCCGTGACTCGGATTGTGATTTAGCTCACCGCATTGCCACGTGGCTTCACAAACCTGAAACGTGCTGCTGATTACTGATTGAAGCTAAGCCTTGCGCGTGCTCGAGCTCCAACAACGTCATCCGATCTTCGATACGCAAAAGCTATCCTTGTTTACGTACTCAATGCTTGTCCTTCTTTGTGATATTTCGGCAGTGCTCTGCATCCTATAAGATGATATAACCTTTCTCGTCTTCTTCGCAACCACATACAGGCCCTCCCAGCGCTGTACACCATGTCGTCTTCCCATCAATCCTCTAGTGCGAGGTCTACTACACCATCCCAGAGCTCTGCCTATACTCGTGCTCAGTACACTCATGATGACCACGACCATGATGCACCTCCGGCCTTTGGAAGTTCATACGGAGAGGTCAACAACGAGACTGACGAGCTTGGAACTGAGGCTTCCGTGGCAGGTATGTTAGCTAGTCCGGCATCTGTCTATGTAGAAATGTCTAGCTAATTACGCTGCTCCCGCTTCCAGCTGATGGCAGGGTCAATGTTCGCATTCGTCAAAAGACCCGTGGTCTTTCTGAGCTTCTCCTCCCCGCACTGCAAAGTCGAGTTGATCTTGTAAACGACGAAGCGCTTCGCCAGTCGCGCAAACAGCAACATACAGCTACCCAAGATCCATCCAACGCGTCATACTCTGTACCTGATCGCTTGAAAGATGCGCCCCTGCCACTCAACGTCGTAATCCATGTTGTTGGTACAAGAGGTGATGTACAACCCTTCGTTGCGCTGGGCAAGGTTTTGAAGGCAGACTATGGACACCGCGTCAGGCTGGCAACACATCCTGTGTACAGAGATTTCGTCGAAGAACATGGACTTGAGTTCTTCTCGATAGGTGGCGATCCGACTGAGTTGATGAGCTTCATGGTCAAGAATCCTGGAATGATGCCTGGCTTTGAGACATTAAGAAATGGAGATGTGGGAAAGAGGAGGAAAGGTATCGGCGAATTGGTTCGTGGTTGCTGGCGATCGTGTATTGAGACAGGTGATGGCACTGGCGTATCTGCTGTCGATCACAAGATTGATGAAGGCACAACAATCAATCCTAATGAACGACCATTTGTCGCAGATGCTATAATTGCTAACCCCGTGAGCTACGCACACATCCACTGTGCCGAGAAGTTAGGAGTACCATTACATATGAGTTTCAGTATGCCATGGAGTCCGACACAAGCTTTTCCATCACCACTCGCAAACATTCAAGCCACGAACGCAGATCCAAACACTACGAACTATATCTCATACAGTCTAGTGGAGATACTACAATGGCAAGGACTTGGTGATGTAATCAATGACTTCCGCAAGAAAAGTCTAGGACTTGAGCCTATCAGTGTGCAGTGGGCACCCGGAATGCTAGCACGCTTGCACATACCTTGGACGTACTTCTGGTCACCTACCTTAATCCCCAAGCCGGCTGATTGGCCTTCATACATCAAAATACCTGGCTTCTATTTTCTTTCACTGGCGAACAATTACAAGCCAGAGCCTGACCTACAGCAATTCCTAGACAGCGGACCAGCGCCTATTTACGTAGGTTTCGGGTCCATTGTTGTTGATGATCCAACCGCTATGACGAAGATGATTTTTGAAGCCATCAGAAAGACAGGGCGAAGAGCACTTGTGTCGAAAGGATGGGGTGGAATCGGCGCAGACGAGTTAGACAAGCCAGATGATGTTTTCATGCTTGGAAACGTGCCTCACGATTGGCTGTTCCCTCGCGTGGATGCAGTGGTCCACCATGGTATGTGCCCAAAATGCTATGTATTTTTACTTGATATTGACGAAATGGATAGGTGGTGCTGGAACTGTTTCTGCTGGAATTGCTGCTGGAAAGCCCACATTCGTCGTACCTTTCTTCGGCGATCAACCTTTCTGGGGTGCAATGGTGTACAGATCTGGTGCTGGACCAAAGCCCATACCCTACAAAGACCTTGATGCAGACTCGCTTGCCGAATCTATAATGCAGTGTTTGCAGCCAGAGATGCAAGAGAAGGCAAAGAGTCTATCTAAGAGTATCGCGCACGAGAAGGGGCAGAAGGCTGGCGCTGAGAGTTTCCAAGATTCGCTGGATCTAGACAAACTGCGTTGCACACTTGCTCCTAAAAGAGCTGCGGTATGGAGGATAAGGAGAACTCAAGTCAGGTTGAGTACCTTTGCTGCCACTGTGCTACTGCAAGAAGGTTTGCTGGAGTCAACTGAAATTAAGCTGTGAGTATCACGTATGGTAGGTGGGAAACTTCTTATTAATGCTTTACTAGATACCGATCAAGAGAATACGAAGTCGAAGAACAACCTTGGGAACCAATCACCGGTGGCGCGTCTGCGCTCGCCGGAACGATTGGCACAGTGGCCATGAGCATAGCAGATATGCCTGTGCAAACACTCAAGGCACTTCGTATACACCCTCATTCTGGACGGTCGCGCGCGGGTTCGCAATCGGAAGGACCGGCAGGACAAGTAGACAAAGCTTCTGGCTCACCTGAAGGTTCTCATGCAGTCATAAGTGGTGACACGACTCCCAATGCCCAACACGACAATGCAAATGATAACGGCCATAAACGACACTTCTCCGGTCATCATCGCTATGATGTGCTCGGAGCTCTTGGCAATGCACGCACACCCTCACCTTCTCAATCACCAAGTTCGGGTCGAAGCAGAACGAACTCTGTTTCGAATCGACCACGATCGAGATCTATTGCCAAAGAGGTTGTCCATAACAACTTTGATCTGACAGCTATTACGGATACTGGAAAGGGCATCTACAAATTGGGTGGTGCTCTCACGAAATCGCCCATGGAGTTCACGTAAGCATCATGGCCGGACCAATTGTGAATAGTACACTAACTCTTGGTAAACAGTATGAACGTTGCTCGTGGTTTCCACAACGCGCCGAAGCTATACGGCGATGAAGTTCGACCCACAGAGCGCATCACAGACTTCTCCAGTGGTCTTCGTGCCGCAGCAAAAGGCTTTGCTCATGGTTTTGGTGATGGAATTGCTGGGCTCGTCACTCAACCAATCGAAGGCGCTCGCAAAGAAGGTGCCGCTGGGTTCATCAAAGGATTCGGAAAGGGCATTGGTGGTGTTGTCCTCAAACCAGGTGCGGCTGTATGGGGTCTCCCTGCATACACCAGCAAGGGCATTTATATGGAGTTGCAGAAAGCTTTCGGCCCCAACGTCGACAATTATATTATTGCTTCACGAACTGCACAAGGCTTGGAAGACGTGGCTCATTCTACTCCCGAAGAACAGGCTGCAGTCGTGAAGCATTACAAGGAGCTCCGACCCTACATCCGTCGCAAGAAGAATGTGGGTGAGAAGCAATTCGAGCAGCTTAAAGCTAAACACCATGAATTGCGCGAACATCGCAAATCAATAAGCACGGCCGTGGGCTCGAAGTTTGGTCACAAGGACCGCTCGCCATCGCCGCATAGAGCAGCTACGACCACTGCGTCTCAGGCTCCAGTACCCAAGATTATTGTTCCTGGTCACCCTCTGTCACGCCTCAGCCGTGTCGAGACGACCGCTAGCATACTGTCGCCAGATGGCTCCGACTACGTCGATATGAACCCTCTCGACCATATCCACACCGAGCCAGAGTCATATCGCCACCAGACAATAGCACCAGTGAAGCATTCACAAACACTGCCGGTGGATGAAAAACACTCCTTTGGCCAGCAAGAAGAAGGGCTCGTGGTGCACTCAACCACAGACGAATCCGCGCACCCCGACCACGATCTCGAAACCGCCATCCGCCAATCACTCGCCGACTCTTCCCACGGCGACGTCGAAGAAGACGCCCTAGTCGAACGAGCCATCCGTGCTTCTGTCGCAGAGCACGAAGCCGAGCACGACCTCAACGATTCCGAAATGCAAGCAGCTATGGACGCGAGTGCGGAAGATGCCAAACGCGGTCGTGAGGAAAGGTGGGAAGATGCTAGGCAATGGGCTGGTGAGCATGCGGATTTCGAGGGCGCGGCTGAGCATGATGATCATGAAGGAAGGGAGAATCAGGAACTCAATTTGGCGTTGCAGGAGAGTCGGAAGACTTATCATAAGGGTTTGGCGAGGGAGGAGGCGGATAGGAGGGATGAGGAGACTGTGATTAGGTATATGCAGAAGCAGAGTTTGGCGGAGGAGGAGATGAGGAGGAGTGGTGGTGGTGGATATCGATGATGGCGAGTGGGTGCTAAGGATGTGCTAAATTAAGATGTTTATGAGTGAATGATGGAATACGTAATGATCATACTTGTTGAATGAGCAAAAGCTGAGATCGCACGAGTTGCAATCATACTAATAGTAATGCTTGACGATGAACTCTTCGTAGTACTATCTTGAGAATGTGTTGACTCAAATAGCAATAACACCCACAGCAACGACAAGAATAAGGAACAAGAATAATGACAACCAGCAACGATAAGAACAACAACACCCCAATCCACAGCCTGTTCTCAATCCCCCAACGACTAGCTCTGCACATCATCACCACTACCACTTCCTCACCAGTAACTAACATGCGTAACATTATCAAACAACAACGCCGTCACCGCCGGCTCGACCATCGACGTCGAAATCCCCAACGTAAAGCTCACAAACTGCGCAAACCCACTCGGCAACTCCGCCTTCGCCATCGCCGCCTGCACCAGCGCGCCCGGCGCATAGTTGAAACTGGCCTCTCCCACCATGTTCCCTTTGACGTCGTATCCCGTGACGGTCGCAGCCAACAGCCGTATTGGCCGTGCTCTCGGCACTCGCTTCGACACAGCCGAAGAAGAAGGAGAGCAGGGAGAAGTACTTGATTGTAGGGGACTTTGTGGCTGTTGCTGTTGGGTTCAGGGCGTTGGAGTTGGGGGTGGTGAGGTCATTGCGGGCGGAGAGAACGGCGGCGTTGGGCGGTGAAGCGGTCTTGAGCCCGTTCAGGGGGCCGACGGCGGCGACGGAGAAGCGCGTGTAGTTAATGTTGTTTTGGAAGCCGGCCGGGGTGACGGCCACAAGGGGATTGGTGGTCACGTTGTCGAATTGAGAGAGAGGGGTCAGGTGGTTTCTGTGGAGGGAAGAGAGGGAGATGGCTTTACTGTGTCGACATATTCGCGGTAATGAGCGGGCTGAGATATTGCACCAGCTAGGGTGAAGGCTGTCAGAGCTAGGACAGCAGTGGCGAAAGATGTGAAGAAGTACATGACTGAAATGAAGGGCTAAGGATTGGTTGTTGGGATGATTGGCAATGTGCTTGCTTGAGTTGTGTCTGATGATGTCCAGATTAGATGTAGGAAGAACTGGCTATTTATGCATGGGCCTTTTGTCCTGACTGGAGCCATGATCCGGTCTTCCTGCTGTCGCCAACGAACAGCACGTCAGGACACTATCCCTAGGTCGGGTTCATTGTGTCTCAGTCTGTACAGCGCATCGTCGTAATTAGGTTTCAGCCAAGGCGTCATCAAGCATCAAGTGCCGATCAGTACTGTATTGCAAATGCCGCATGCAGGTCATCCGGCTGGCAAAGGACCTATCAGCGAGCCTTATCCAGAGAGCTGATCCGCTGGCGTGATCAATGCAGCTTGCTGTCATCCTTGGGAGTGTTTGAGTGTGGGGTGATGCTCCACGAGGAGACTTTGTTAAGCGCGATTCGAGGGAAAGCTTGATCAGCATCAGCCGCCAGCGAGCTTATAGTCGAGTATGGCTGGCGAAAGTATGCATCTCCTAGCATGAATCTTGTGCTACCACACCTTCATCAGATCTTGCAAAGCAGTCTTTGTATCTTGCCGTCGTCATCGTGCTGCTGATCGCGCCGGGACAACACATTCCAGTAACCTTATAGGCGTCAAGGAACCTTGTAGGCCAGGCCAGCGAGCAGAAAGCTCTGAAGTCAATCAGCGCCGAGTTGTCAATGTCTCACCCACTCAGCTCTGTGACCATGCCGCGGGTACGGTACCTCGTCTTTCCAATCTTATACCGAACCACTTCTCCATCTTCCAGCGTACCCGCCGCTTCACCAACGCGCCATTCGGAATGACCTGTCCAACGATCTTCCTCTTGACTGAATGTTTTCCAGCTTCCCCTTTCAGTCCAGCTCGGCACTACCTCCACCTTCACTGCCATACTCTGCATGATCGTCCACAACACATGATCCATCATCACCTTTAAGTAAATCCCGCACCATTGCAATCTTGAACGTGAAAAAGATCCTCGGTCTTCTGCTCGTGTAGAGGTTCATCCTCGAAGTCTTGTGGAAACTCCGTCTTTGTGACAACGTAGTTTGGTTCCTACTCGCCATTTTCGTCGTGCTTGACCTCCAACACCCACATCAGCTGTGGCTTGTCCGGATCTATTATCTCACTTCTAGCCATACTTTCGCTCCGGCTCTTCAGCTGTTCATGGCGCTCATGGAGTTGGGAAAACATCAACTGCAGAATGTATCGCTGAATACTCCAAGCGCCCTCTCTTCCTGTTGACGGGTGGCGACATTGGTGAGAATGCGGGTGATATCAAGAGGAAGCTGGACTCAACATTCGCTCTTGCTCATCGCTGGAATGCCGTTCTACTCTTGGAGGAGGCCGACGTATTCCTGGCTAAGAGAGAGCGACAAGATCTAAAGCGCAACGCACTCGTATCGGTATTTCTCAGGACTTTAAAAGACTGTGCTGGAATTTTTTTTCTGGCCACTAGGCGGGCGGCTGAGTTCGACGAGGCATTCAGATCTCGAGTTCATATGCATTTGTACGATCCACCACTCAATCGGAAGAAGACAGTCGCGGTATGGATGACGAACCTGGAGCTCCTACTCCGTTTCAAAATTGAGTGTCCATCCAGTCATCTTCATAACTTAGGATATAGCTGAAATTGTACTTTGATGGGCGGCTATCCTAGGCCTACCTTATCGAGAGTGTAACAGGGTGGAGGGGTTCTAGCTAATATAAAAGTACTCTAGCACTCCTCACCCTAGGGTTTATGAGAGCAGTATCGAAATCAGATATCGACTTCTGAACTGGGGTAGGCTGCTCGAGCAGCGCAATCAAGCAATACTAGAAAATGGCGCGCCCGGTGTTGTTGTCGAGAGACCAAGACGAACTCATTGAGTATGCTCAGAAGCACTACAACTCTTTGAGGACGCACCCAAAAAGTTACGTTTACGGTCACGCTGGAACGGTCGACAGGACCGCAACGCATTCCAGACTGCTATGGCACTTGCTATCTGGGTGGCCAGAGATAAAAGTGACAGGGGTGTGCGCGAAGACCCCCCGACTCAGGAAAGCCCATTTTGACCAAGTTGCGGATGACGAAACATAAGATTCATAGGTTTCGGAAGAGCCGACGAAAAAGAGCAAGAAAAAGAAGAATTGATCTTCGCTTGCGTAGCTATTTCTTCTCCTATTCCTCGTTAGTGCGAAGTTTCCTGTCTCTCTTATTGCGGTTGTTATTGTTGTTGCTGTTGGTGTCATTGTCGTTGGTGTCTGCAACAATAACAACAGGAACAATAGCAACATCAAACAATAACAATAACAATGTGTATGATCCATCATCATAATCACGACGCTACTTACTCAACTGTGATCGTCAACACAATACCTATTTCGTGAATGCACAACAACTAACCGCCAGTCATAGGGCGTTCATGTCCAACAGGCCGAACATAAGTATGCGTCTCTGTCCCCCCAGAGTTGCCAGATCATCAGCCTTGCATCACGCCTCACACACCAGTCAAGCCATGGTAATACCTCCAATCCGCTTTCTACACACCGCGCTAACATACCTTCAAGTCTATCACATACACCTACATCAAACCCTTGCCCATGAAGCTTCAATGCACAATGGCGAGGTACACGATGTATGCCATCGAAGACCGCATCGCAGCAGAAACCTCGACTACTGGTCAAGGTAGAGGCGTGAATGCGTGGAGAGATGTGAGTCTTCTATGTGCTATGCGTTCAGCTTTTTTGATAACTAAGTCGTTGTGTAGTGGGCGAGGAAGAATGTTGAGCTTGAGGAGCTGGGGATTATTGCGAGTGGGTTGAGGAAACGCTTCAAGCTTGACAAATGCTTCACACTTGACGGCTCATCGCGCACGCTGTTCGACGAGAAAGAGACAGACCTGGCCTATTGCTACTAAACCTTCAAGTGGTCGAGCCGGCAGGGTGTTGTGTGTTGGGGAGATAGGAGCACCGAGCTCTACAAGTTAGGAGCGGATCACTCGCGAGTTGGCCTTGCACTTTGGGTTGTGCTCGTCTGCAAAGTCAATCCGTGAGGTTTATGGACAGAGAGATCTCTCTTGCTTCTTTCACCACTCTGCGCCTCTCTTTCGTTCCCGCCTTCTCTAGTTTCTTTCACGGGTCATGCCATTGAAGTGATCTTTCAGGATGGATACATCACCATGCCTCATAACCGTCGATACAAATGCATCTGAAAGCGCATATTCTCCAACTCAATCGGGTAGCTCAAGCCGTCCGGCAACCGAAACCACTTCGATTCTTCGCTCACAACCCTCTCCCAACATGGCTTCGGCTCGTTCTCCAACTCCCTCCTGAGCTTGTCCATACCCTTATCGATACCCTCTTCTTCGTTTAGCTTTGAGAGGGTGGTGGACGCGGTGGTGAAAAGTGTGTGCTCGAGAAGCCAGAGCATGGGGTAGCGTTTCTCGCTGGAGTTGACTGTGACGGTGGAGTAGCTTCCTGGGCTGTCAACGACGAGGAGGAGGGCCCCGGGATGTAGCGCTATTGTTAGACTGAGTAGGAGGTGCTGGGTTCGTGGCACAGAGGTTGTGTAGAGTTCGTTAAGCGTGAACATGAGTGTTACTAGTGTTTGTGGTCGTATCGAAGCAGGTGTAGATGATGACGACGACGAGATGAGTGAGGCAACAGAGCACTCGGGAGCAATGACATCTTGCTGTATGAACCGAGCGTGGAACCGTGAAGGCGACATGAGAGATTTTGCTGCTGCCTTGGCTGCTTCAGACGCGTAGGGCGAGAGTGGGGGTGGTGTGGTGAGGGCAGTATGTAAGGAAGTGCTAATTCCGGACCAGTCTGCAATGTCAACCAGAGTAATGTCAAAATCTAGCCTTGTCGACGCAGTAGAAGACGGTGTTGGAAGTGTAGTCGTGTCATCATTCTTGTGCAACTCGTGATCAGTCTGGAAGCTTTGATTTTGTGCATCTTCTATCGTTAAGTTCTGTCGCTCTTCGTTATGAACGAGCGTGTGAACACCCGCAAGTGATACTATTTCTGCACCTGCACCACCTCCTAGGCAGATAATCTGCACATTATTGGCTTTACTGCTAAGCTCATCCTCATCTGGCTTTCCTATCTGTAGATGCTCGATGGCTTCTTTAAGTGTTCCGATGTATCCCAAAGCTCTACTAGGACTCCACCTTGCGGCGTACGCTGCTAGATATTCTTTGTTCCCAAATGCGGCAGCAAAGTCACGGTCATACAGGTGTGCTTTTACTTTTTGCAGCAGTGGCTTCAGGGCATCCTGCGTTGCTGAGGGATTGAGGAGATGCGGAAATGTATAGCTGAAGATATCGAGCAGCGATTGCTGGAGTTCAAGTGGTAACGACTGGAGGGCAGGGAAGGGTGTGGGTGTAGATTGTGCTACCTCTTTCTTTTTGGTGGCTGCTGTTGGAGTCTTTCGAGCTTTGGATTGGTTGGCGATAGTCTTATAGCCTTTACCGTGTGGCATGTTTGTCGTTGACTATGAAGGATAAAGATCAGCATTGGACTTTAAAACAAACTTGAAACACAATATAGTCTGTGGCGGAGTTGACGCCGGGATTACGTGGTGATGGTATGATTATAATTATTAGTTTGTCCCTTAATGTCACAACACACTTATCTCGCATCTATATATCGACAAAATGAGCGACATCAAATCACCTCTCGTAAGCACAGCAGTAGCGACCGATTCACCACCTCAGTACGATGCTTCTGCCCACACCAGCGCACCGCCACCCGCTGCCGCTGCAGCTCCTCGCCCATTTCGTCCTCTACCACCTCTCGATCTACCAGTCTTGAACACATTACGCAACCAACGTACCATCCTCGCCTCCTCATCACCCCGTCGACGACAACTTCTGGCACAAATCGGCCTCACCAACCTCGAGATTCTGCCCTCGAATCACCCAGAAGACCTGCCGAAGTCAGCATACACGACGGCATGGGAATACTGCGTCGCCACCGCATCTGCAAAAGCTTTAGCGACATATCAGGCTGCGCTCAACGATGCCGCCAAAGGGGATCCTGGATTAGTCATTGCTGCGGACACAATAGTTGTTGGCAATAGTGGAGAGATAATGGAGAAGCCGAGAAGTGAACGACAACATATTGAGATGCTAAAGGCCTTACGGGATGGAGGACGTGTTGGACAAGGAGGAACAGATCACGCGATGGTTGAGGCTGCAGCGAGACAGGTGGAGAGCATGGGACTTGGCACGGGCATGAGAGGCGAGGGCAATGTCAGAAGTGTACCCGTTGCAGGTCCTACTGGCAGATCTAGCAGAACTGATAGAGGAGGCTGGCACAAAGTATACACCGCAGTATCTGTTTGTGCGCCATTGGCAAGCGCAAGGGATCCTGGCTACGTGCTGGAGACGATAGTGGAAGACACTTCTGTCAAATTCGCAGGAGACAGTACGTTGGAAGCGTGTCCACTATATGGTACACCAGACTGCTAACATTAATACAGTATCAGATGCAGACATACTTGCTTACGTCAGGACACGAGAGGGCGCCGACAAAGCCGGCGGTTATGGCATACAAGGTATAGGCGCCCTGTTCGTAGACCGGATCGATGGCAGCTATGATAACGTCGTCGGTCTACCCTTGAGACCAACAATAAAGCTCGTGGAGAAGGTGCTGAGCATTGCCAATGACGAGGGCGCTGAGGATGGTGTAGGACGAAGCCTGTACGATGACCTGCTAGATGATGACGACGAAGCAGATCCTCTCAATGGTGAGGATTTCGAGAAGATGTGATCCAGTGGAGATATGCTGTGAATTAGTGTCCAGAAGGCTGTGGCTGAGGCTTATATAATACAGACCGCTTCTCTTTCTCTACCCTAGTTCAGATGTCGATGTCCGGTTTCGATACTGCTAGTGTAAGGAGTGCTGTAGTACTTTAGTATTAGCTAGACCCCCTCCCTGCCGCATTCTTAGTGATGTAGGGTCTGAGATGGTTGCCCATCAAACCACGAATCTAGCTATATCCAAGGCTGTGAACATAACTGCTAAACGACCAGGTATCTTACCCCAGTTCAGATGTCGATATCTGATTTCTACTCTGCTACACCCAAGCGTGGGGAGTGCTGGAGTACTTTTATGTTAGCTAGACCCCCTCCGCCCTCTTACACTCTCAATAAGGTAGGACCTAGGATAGGCGCCTATTCAAGTATGAAGTCAGCTATGTCCTAGGCTGTGAAGATGACTGGATGGATACTCAATTTTGAAACGGGGTAGGATACAGACGCTTAATTTTGGAGCGAACGGGGTAGGTCGTGCACTACAGCAATCTTTCCTCGAGGTTGAGGCTGAGTCTCACGCCAACGCATAAGTGGATTGCCAGGTGATGCTATGCCAATGATGCTAGCCTCATGACAACGAGGTTAATGGTGTGTTATGAGCAATTAGTTGAGTCGAAGGTACATATAAAGTCAATGAGGACTAAAGTTTGGAAACGCGAGCGTGGCAGAGTTTATGCCAAGCCACGCGCAGTTCATCCAATGTCGATTGGGAGATTTCCTTGCCATCCTTGTCGAGTCTTGCCTCGTTCTTTGTGTAACCCATCAACGTATTGCATTCTCCCCATCTCAAAGCCACATCATACTACGCCTCCAGATCGCCTCTCACCAGCACACGACCCTCAAGATAAAGCGCCTTGGCCACATCCTACTCTATCACTTTCATTAAGCGGCGGCCACACGACGCAGTGCCTTCAAGACTCTACACCTTCTCATTGTTCTCAACATTTAACTACGCCTACACCTTTGTCACGACCAAGTTGACACGCGACGATCTAGCAGTCAACGATATTGGACAACCCGGAAAAGTGCGCCTAGAGCGCGACTCAATATAAATCATTTTCAAGATGCATCTCCAGCCACCAGGCTTGACGCAGCCCCGGTATCAACGCGCTGACGGAGGCTCCCATATGCGCGACGAATCTCCCAGTGGCTCTGCTTATAAGTTTTCCGCCTATGACGAACATTCACTCGAAATAAGTCCAACACCTTCACCATATCCAGGAGTAGACACTGCATACCTTGGTCAGGGTGGCACGTTAGGTCGCAGTGCGACGGGGACATTGCGCGGGAATGCTCGTCGGGGTTACACAAAGGCTCAGTGGTGGTTCCTGGGTGTCGTCCTTGTTCAAGCAGTAATCGCATTAGGAATCGAGAGCTATGTCTTCGCCGAGTTCCAAGTCGATCTTGCTCCGTGGGTCCGTAAGCAGGATGCCTCGAAGCCATACGCCGCTACAGTGCCTACATATCTGGCTCTTTTCATTTTCGGTTTCTGCTATGAAGTTGCCCTCGTATGGGATGCTTTGCGACTCAAGAATACTATTCAGGTCATTGGGTTGTGTCTTTACAATATCGGTCTGCTCATCGAAGCAGCAATACAGTTCCTACAACTGTCGGATGTGGTGGAATACCTCGGAGCTCAAACACCGCCAGCAGGGAATGCAGGGCCAGCCATCGAGTTTGACTTCAAAAGCCAGGTGCATCCCTATATCATTGCCATGCCTGCGGTCATCGGTCTGGGGACTGTACTAATGGTGGTCATTGCCTGGTTCCTATTCAAGGAGTTCACAAAGGATCTGTACGATCAGCGTGGTGCGAGTAAAGATGTGAAAACCGCAGTGCGATACTTGGAGGCACGCCTTGATTTCAACCCAATTGTACCAAGCTTCTGCTAACCTTTGTTCACAGGTGTATATTTCCCTACTCAAGTTCGACTTCTTCTTTTTCCTGGCATTCACTGTCTTGTTCTTGGTCGTGGTGGAGGACACTGGAAGTGCCGAGTTCTATTTAACAATAGCGGCAATACCTGTCACCATTGCTGTTTTGTTATTTGCGTATTATTGCGCAAAGCAGGAGACTGGTCTAGGCATGGGAGCCACTATCGTAAGTATCTGACATCAAGCCTAAGAATTCTGATTGGTCTTGTTGACATATTCCAGGCGATCTATGTGGCTGCACTTGGTTATTTTGGTTTCAAGCTCTTTCGTATGTGGTTCGGGCCAACATCACGAATCGATGACTATCTACCAGCTCGACGCTCTCTCACCACCTTCGCCATCATTACAATAATTCTGCTAGTAACTACAATCATTATTGCCAGCATATGCACGAGCAAGTTTGGCAAAGGGCTTTTTGATCGACAGAATGATAGGGATCTGGAAGAAATCCCAATGAATACCACACATCAACGCCCACCGAATCGACGAATAGCACTTGATGCCTAGGCTGATTGATAACAGAAGATGGATAACGACGATTTGATGATAACATGTGTTTCCGCGTCTAGTGAAGGGGTTGGGTTGGTTGAGTTCGAGTTTGGATGTTTGGCATTTCGCTGCATTATATGGGTCTTTCTTGTATATTATATACCCTGGGGGTTACGAAGGACGAAATGATGATGCTTTACGATCACTCTGCATCTCCTTATCACTCTCGGGTGAGCCGTAGCGAACCACGTAGTCGTCGGGACTCGTGCGTGCTGTGAAGAGTACCCTAACTTTCTTCAGGCTAACTCATCTTATGCCCTTCTATAATATCCCAGGCTCTCCCGTAAACGATAGTTGTAGTCCAATACACTCTTAAAGTTTAGAAGGTCTACGGGCACTCTCCGCAGCGCAACCTTTGCCCTTCCACCTGAACAACGACTTCTGACGACGACGTGGACCATCTGCACGATGTGGGCACGGACATATACAGTAATCGTGTAGATCTTGCGACTGTGGGGTCTCAGCCAAGTAGGACCCTGTTGTTTCAGACACCTCAATGACGTGCATTTGTTTGAGATGTCTGTTTTTATTTTGATCGTTTCTTGCGACAGCACACTTTCAGCATGCGTTGACATTGCCCTGCTCCTCTATCATGTCTAGTAGGACACACAATCTGCCTGCTCCTGCCTGCAGCGTATCTTCCCGAAGACACCAAAACTGACGCACGTGACAGGTGAAGAGCTTCTCGAGCAAGCAGCAAAGGATGCTACCTTCGATTCGTAAGTTTTGTGGCAGAGTGTGCAAGAGGTAGCGCTAATGACACAGAGATAGATCGTTATGGCCTCCAGTCCTTGAATTTGTGCTGGAGCGCATAGAACATGTACGAATGCCCTCTGCCACGAAAACGCAACTATTGACGCGACTATGTCTACCTAGATTGCACATAATGACTTTCCAATACCTCGAATACCAAGCAGAGTCGTCAATCCTCTACCGCCGTCTACACCGCCGAAGCCGCGAACTGATGGACTATCCAGCTCCTCCGCCCTGACCTCAAACACAACAAGCACAGAAAACGCGCCACCCAGCTCGCCTCCACAACTTCTTGATGACTCTTCCGCAGCGCCTCATTCCCCTTCTAGAACCGAGAACACAGACCCCGTGGATTTGCCCACTGGCACATTACCTGCACCGCTCCTTACACTTCTTTCGCACATCAAGACAACTTTGACAATAAACTTCTCGACACAACCTCCTCACACCATACAACGTCTTGCCGAGCTCATTCTACGCCCTAAACAGTATTATACGCGTCTACATACATATCTTAATGCCCTTGATCGCGTAGTATCAGTCTCATCGAGTAGTAACAGTTATCCATTACCATCAACTGACCCACTGAGTCCACATCTTGTCAACGGTACTGGGCACCTTCCATATAGTGGCCCTGGCCACTACGATGACAACTTAGGAGGTGCTCTGCTCACACCTATACCATGGCTTGTCAATGGTATGTCTCGGCCACGTACTGGCTCTTTGCAGGTTGCAGACACACATGCTGCAAACGGTGTGGTTGTAAATGGTGTGGACGAGCCAAAGGATGAAGATACTGAAATGACGACTATGGAAGAGCAGTTACGAGAAGAAGGCGGCATCACACAGGGTGAGTTGCTACGGCAAGAGCAGGAAGCGAGCGATCGTCCTGCACCAATAGGGTCTACTGCTAGCACGGGATTTACGTTGGTGACATCTACATCACCACGCATGGAAGACACAGTAGCCAATGGATTAACCGGTGGCGACAAGGATGACGCGACCAAGGATGCGACAGCGCCCGTCGAAGGTCCCACACACATTGGCGCGGAGGATATCGGAAGTCAAGAACCTCAGACTGGACCAGGTCAAGTGCTGGATATGGGAGCAGCTGTCGGTCGTGCACCTGCGACGGAAGGTGAGGTGGAGGAAGTCAAGGCCGAGATGGCCGGTATTGGTTTGTCAGAAGCTAGAGAAGACCAGACAACAGAACAGGATACCGCAATGGCAGATGCAGAAGATTCAATTGTTCAAGAGAGCACTCAAAAGCCGGAAGGACAAAGCAATGCCACTGCAGAGGATGACGATATCGCTATGGAATGACAGTAGATGTTGGTCGATGTATATAAAGTAGAAGTACATATTGTTCAACATCAGACCAAATCATGAATGACGATGGTAAACAATGACATGTGCTGCATACATATCGATCCCAGATCTTTCAAGAATAACAACTCACCATGAAAGGCCAATGGAACGTGACTTCCTTACAGCGATGAGAGACTCCAGTCGACACTTCTCCCACAACCTCCATCACTAGTCCTGACTACTCACTGAAGCTACACCACTCCACCCCTTCGTCCCACAACCCATCTCCCACCATGGACGCCCTCTTCGCCATCTTCAACACCGCCCACGAGCACCGCAACGGCTACCTCTTAGCCTCCACCCTCGACATCTCCGGGCCTCCTAAACACCCTCACCTCGTCCACGCCTTCGCCCACGACTCGACACCCTCCAAGATCGAAACAGACATTCGCTACAGAACAGTCTATAACAGTGCCCTTGGCCTTTCCAAATCAGACGCCCGTGCCTGGCTGGATCTCTACGTCGCTTATTGGAAGTTTGCCCAGGCATATGATAGGAACGAAGAGTACAGTATCAACGTGAGTCAGAGCAAGAGGTGTGAACAATATGCCCGCCAATACGATACATGGAAGGATTTTGTCAATGTTCTACTGCGAGGCTATACGTCGGGCGCGTTTGCCATTTGGACGTTGCCGTGTTTGTATGTGGCGGGCAAGTATTTGAGAGAGTTTGCAATCAGAGCGGATGAGCAGGCTGCGAAGATGGGGACGGGCAATGTGATGCTTAGTAGTGCTGGGTTTGGGGATGATGTGGTGGGCAGTATGGGTGTGAATGAGAAGCTGGAGGACGCGGCGAGGCAGATTAATCGCATTTTTGGAATGTGTATTAGTGATAGGTGAGTTTGCTGTATGGTGTGAGATGGGGTGTCAGGAGAGAAAGAAGGATAGAGAACCAGTGCTAATGATGTGCGTTTGCAGGGCGCCGATTGATGAGTCTAGGAAGTGGGCGATATACTACATTACGAACTTGTTGTTCAAGACGTACTTCAAGGTAAGCATTTCCTGGAAGAAAGAAAGAAAGAAAGCAGCTCAAGAGGGAAAAGCTATTTTATCGTCGAAATAAGAGTATTAGAACAAGCTAACACTAACACTAATCCAGCTCAACTCCATCAACCTCTGCAAAAACATCCTGCGCTCCCTACAAGCAACATCAACAGACATGCCCTCCCTCGACAAATTTCCCAAATCACACATCGTCACCTTCGAATATTACGTCGGTGTAATTCGCTTCCTCGAAGAAGACTATACAAACGTACGATCTTTCTCACCTCATCCCACCCACTTGTTATACCAACCAACCTGCCTCTCAAGCACCACTACAACCACTGCTAACACATCCTACAGGCAGAAGCCCACCTCACACACGCCCTCGCTCTCTGTCCCTCCCACCCCACGCCCTCCCCGCACCGCCAAAAAATCCTCACCTACCTCATCCCCTGTCACCTCCTCATAACACACACCATCCCCTCCGCCACCCTCCTCGCCCCGTATCCAACTCTGCACCACCTCTTCACGCCCCTGTGCACGGCCATCCGGCGTGGCGACCTGTCTGCCTTCGACAGAGCTTTAGCGGCAAATCTGGACGAATTCGTCAAACAGCGGATCTATCTGACGTTGGAACGGGGCAGAGATATCTGTCTGCGCAATTTGTTTCGCAAGGTTTTTCTGGCGGGTGGGTTTGAGGAGGGAGGTGCAAGGAGGACGAGAGTTGGGCTGGTGGAGTTTGTGGCCGGGATGAGGTGCAGTTTACAGGGATTTTCAGATGGTGGTGCCGGAGGTGGAGGGCAAGGCGAGGAAGACGGAGTGGGGAATGCGAGAGTGGAGGAGGTCGGGAGGGATGAGGTGGAGTGTTTGATTGCGAATATGATTTATAAGGTGAGCGAGCTTTCCCGGCTCAGGCCGATTTTTCTTTTCCTCTTCCTTCTTCTTTCCTTCCTCCTCGGTCACAAACATTTGCACCGTGCGGTGTTCCAGCGTCCAGAAAGCTAACGAAGTGCTCAATGCTAGAACCTGATGAAAGGTTACATCTCGCGCGAACATGCCAAAGTGGTATTATCCAAGGCCGGTGCATTTCCCGGCACAGGCGTGTGAATTCTGCACCACTGGAGACAAAACGTTGCTCGTCTTGGCTCATAAGCTAAGTGATCACGATTTTGCGTCTAGTTTATTGCTACGCTATAAAACCCTTCTCAAAGACTCGTCCTTTGAGAAGACTGAACTGGGGAGCAATGCGATTTGCTCTGAGTCAGGGCAGGACGCTAGACTAGCAGGCCAGTTCACCTTCAAGGCCTATTAGGGATGACTACTTAGCAGAACCAAAGGGGAGTCCTCTGTTAAGTGGGGGCGACAATGTGGCTATCGAGCACGGACAAAGCCGCTCGAGATAATCAAGATAGAGAGAAGCCATTGTGAAAGCGTCTCGCAAGGAGAGAACAAGTAGTGTTTAAAGGAGCCACATCGCATAACAGATAGTGGAGCGAGAGAAGAGAGAAACAAAAAGCGGTTGCCGTTTTGCAATCCTTGTCAATCAATCTATACTGTACAAAACCACTTTCTTTCTGACCACCATCACCATTCCACTCCTTCTCGCTTCATCGTCTCCACTCTCAACCCGCAATAAGCATTTCTCCACACCCCGCTCTCCGTCGTGCAAACACGCTCAGAAAGGGTTATCCTCAGGCGCGACACTCTTCTCATAAAACTGCCCAATGAAAGGCACCTTCTGCATAATATCTATCCGTACGCGAGGAACATCTGCGAGGAAGAAAATGGCGCCCACGCCAGCTGCGACACCGAAGGCGGCTAGTGAGCCTCCGCTGTTGTGTAGTTGTTAGAATGGGTAGGTTTTGTTTGAGGTTGTGTAGTGATGGGATGTATAGTGGCGGGAGGTGATTGGAGAGACAGAGGATGGAAGGTGGGTTGGAGACTGGACGTACACTTTGCTGACGGTGCGGTAGTTGATGCCGTGGAAATTGGGGGAGACTTTGTAGCTGTTCGTGAGAAGAGTTGTGTGTTAGCCAAGGTTGAATTCTGAACGTGTTGTGCTGGTGTATCTCTATACGCATGCTTCTGATCCCTCCATTCTTTATTTCTTCCATATTCGACACCGCCACGTCGGAAGAAGAGGTGCTGCTGTGCCCAATGTCTTCCTTGCTTCCTCAAGCCGATGTACAGTCTCGGAGTGATGTGGTCTCGGCGGCTTTCATAGTTTTTAGATGGGAATTGACTTACGAAGGTGCATGAGGAGAGCTGTAGGTCTTGTAATCAGGGCGAAGACCTGGAGGAGCGAAGCCGTGATGGCCGATCTATTATAGTGATGCATTAGCATACTTTCTTCTTGTTATTTCTCGGTATCGTCGTCGTAAAAGGCTGTGCTTGTTTTGCTGAAGATTGTTCGTAGCGGTGGGCGAGGATACAGAGCACAAAATGGTGGTCGTGCGGGCTTCGACTGGTGCTGGGCTAGCGCTGCCTTTGCCTCTTCCATAGATGTCATGCTTCGGAAAGTGGCGGGAGGAGATACAGGTGAGTGGGAATGAACGTACGGCGCTTCCGGATGAGGCAGACATGATGTGTTTGTTGGTGTAGAGATGAAGTGTGTAGGGTAAGATTTGGCAGCGGATATCAACAATTGAATGTCGTCGCTTGCTCATTGATGTTTCAAGGTCGAGGAACCTTAAATTTAGGGCTTGATTAGATAATCGTCCTAACCTCTTCTTCGTTTCTCTTCCGTTAGTAACTTGGTTGCGTTGAATTTCCTTCCTGGCTTACTAGAAACACAACCGCAAGATTGCAGTCGTCCATTAGACAGACTGTGCTAAGCTTGTGCCTCCACGGCGAGATAGAAGAAACTAAGGCCGAGGTGGAGAGACTCATGCATGATAGCTCACGCAAACAAGGACGACACAACTTCGAAATCTTGTGGCGACCATTTATGCTGCTAGCTATATAAACCTTGCCCTCACTACGATAGACTTTCCGCCCAGAGGCAAGTTCCGGAACGCCTTGCCATAATTACTTCCATGCTCGCATACGCCTTTCCCAATGCACCCTCAACAAACCTCGACTGTACAAATCCTACTCATAACTAGCTTACAGACTCAATCGATCAAGACTGAGCCTATCCTCGCTTCCGTATCTCTTGACAAGCCCTAGCTTATAGAATCTTTCTTCTCCTTGTGCCGTCCTTCCACCTATATACCATTTCTCCGGTGCTGCATTGGCAGTCGCGCCGATGTCCCACCCTGCAACTCCAGTATCTCTCCCTTTCATGCCTGCGCCATACGACGAACTCACTGGAAGGCCGCCCTCGCTCGAGCTATCGGACCCTCGCCGTGTTCGTTGCCGTGTCAGTGATGGAGTTCGGCTGCGCTGTGAGAAGGGACTGGGTCCGTAGACTGGTGATGAAGGATATGTAGGACCACTGCTGCTGCTGCATGAGGTTTGTGGCAGTGTGAGTGGTGCTGGAGGATTATTCTCATAGTATCTCGAACTTGCTGAATCGCCTTGTCTTCCTCGTGCTTGCGGTGTGCCAGCTGCGTAGGGTGACTGTAATGGTCTGGATGAACGAAAGGTTGGTGTTGGTATAGGTACTGCTTGTGGCGGAGATAATGCCAGTGCTGAGTTTGTAGGCGAGCTGGAGAGTGTGATTGATGATGTTGACCTTTTCGTTGTGATTGATCGGGTCGCGCCGGTTGACGTTGGTGAAGTTGGGAGCGATGTGGTGGGTATTGGCAAACGGGTAGATGGAAGGTTGGAGGTTATTGCAACTGATGCTGGAGATGAGGACTTTTGAAGAGCAGCATGTGCGCGAAAGGCTGCGAAGAAGTTCGTGAAGAATGGACGGCCTTGGTTCGTCGTGGGCATCTTGTCTGTCGGAGGGCAAAGGGGGGACGCTTGAAGACTAGACCTGCTAGGATGTGATGGTGTTGCCTAGGATAGCAGGTACCACAAGCTTGCAGATGCGTGATAGTTTTTCACTGCATTATGATACTGCTGGGTGAATGTCTTGTGCAAGACTACTTCAGCACTTGTGAGAAGTCAGGTGTAGAAGCACCAATGATGTGAGCTAGGCTGCCATGTAAGTGGGATGCGGAAGTGGTTGGTCGAGTTCCAAGAAATCGCATCTCGGGAAAACTCGGAATCAAGGCCGGCCCAGGCTCCCAGCAAGGTACTCATTATTGGAAGTCGTGCAAAACATTGGCAATAATCGGATTCTGAAGCTCTTTGTCTAAAAACTCGGTGGTCTATGTAAGTATGTCTCGTCTATTGTCTATGTCTAATGCTGTATCTGTATCTGTATCCAATGCTATGCTTGTGTCGCCCAAAATGCAGATGCTCTTCCCAACGCCCTTTTGCATTACATCTTCCCATTACTACCCAGAAAGCCACACCATATATTACAACTAATTCTTGCATCAAAGCCTTGCCCTAATAGGCAGGTTGGTTGGTATAACAAGTGGGTGGGATGAGGTGAGAAAGATCGTACGTTTGTATAGTCTTCTTCGAGGAAGCGAATTACACCGACGTAATATTCGAAGGT
>Ga0115846_100012_pt1 | contig 66507 bp, 51 predicted proteins | sample InSIn5gowninarea_2_FD_83860 | JGI IMG/M metagenome (GOLD analysis project Ga0115846, IMG submission 83860) | reverse complement strand
CCGCCGTTCCAACCACTGCCCCCCCAACCAAAGCCTAAGACAACTATCCTGCGGCTTCCTCTGCGGACTCTCCATAGGCACCAACTTATAAAAATTCTCATCCACCCCCGTCTCCTCACAATCACACAATCCCCTCTGCACCTCCAAGCTCGGACAATGCCTCGCAATATCATGCTGATAACCCACATCCCTGAAATACCACACCTTATCCCTCCCCCCACCAAACAACGACACACTCAACGTATGGATCGGCGCATCGCCAAACCGCTCATAATAAAACCCGCCTACAGCCTCACTATCCAAATAAGCGAAATACTTCGTATTCGCTTCGCCGCGGAAAAACTCCAAGCTGCCGATCTCAAAGTTCGAAAAGAATTGGCAGTTGTTATACTCGCCCCCGTTCGTCGCATCAATCAACCAGTTCACATCAGCGTCGTCATGCACCAGTCCCCTGCCAAGGTTGTCATCCTCAATAAAACGCTTCGTAACTTTCCACAGACTAGCGAAACTCCGCGCATCATCTAAGATATTCATGTTGAACCCATACACAATACCATTATCGCGCAGGAAGCGGAATGGGTCGTAGGGGATGTCGCAGAAGAAATGGACGTCGGGCTCGACGCGCCAGTAGTAGCTGTAGGATTGCAGGGCAGGGTGCTGGTAGAAGAAGCCGCTGTTCCAGCGGCACATGGAGCGGTAGGAGGGGAGGGAGGCTTTGCCTACGCCTAGGTGGCCGAGGTAGGAGAGGGATGCGTGGTAGCGCGGTTTGGAGAGATGTTTGGGCGGTTGCCAGTGAGGAGGGGGGATTAGGTGGTAGGTTGTTGGGGCGTGGGTTGCGTTGGTTGTTGCTTGCTAAATGAATTTGAATGGTTAGTTAGTTGGTCTGAGGTGAGTGGGTTGATAGTAATGGGGGGCAAGGATTTATTTACTTTGAATTCCTCGGTGAAGTCGACTTCGCTGAAGAACATCCAGGGGTAGTTGTATCGTCTGTTCCAGTGCCGCTCGAGCTGTCTCATGCTCTGCAGTATTCCCTCTAGTTCCTCGTTGCGGACCAGGCTGATGATTGCTGCTTTCGGGCGATCGTTGTGCCATTCGTTGCCGGTCTCGAAGTGGTTCATGTTGGAGTGTTCTCGGAGCCATTTTTTTGGGTTGTGCTTCTTTTTGGTTTTGGACATCGGGCCTGTCGAGGGCTGGAGGACTTTGAGGATGGATGGGTCGTGGCGCCATTGTCGTGGTACTGAAGGGGTAGTGATGGAGAGTGAAATAGAATGGATGAGGAGTGCTGATAGCACGATGCAGAGGGATATCAGGAGCCAGCGCAAGAAGGAGCTGTGACGATGAAGGTGTACTGTCAGGCTCGACAACCTGCAGTTTGCCGATTGAGTTTCTCCTGTCGTTCGAGGCTCCTTCCAATGCGGTTCGTCAGCAGCAGCAGAAGCATTCTCAGCTACTCTCATATCTGGTAGTGCTGTCATCTCGATTGCAGAAGTCACTGGTCTTTGGAATGTCATTTCGCTTTGTAGAGGAGGGCGGAAATTGCAAGGATATTAGATGCAGCCGCTGCCGAAAATAAAATATAAGTAAAAGTAATAGAAGCTGAACATGTGCATAGTAAAACATGTTACCGTCAAGACTTTTGTGCGCGTCGGGAGGACGCCAGCCTGATCGGATAATCGAAAGAGTTCTCGCCCACCTCCATACTAATGACTTTGTACAAGCAAAACTTCACTTGTGTGCACCCTGCTTCGGAGGCGTCATACAAGATAGTCGCTAACAATGCAAAATACCATCATGAATCCAGTTTTTCACTTACGAAGTCATGGCATCAGGGTCAGCAACGCCATCAGTGCCGTTACTGCCTTCCTTAAGAACGCCCAGATACCGTGCATAAGGTACTGTCACTCGCTGCATGTCACGATGTTTGCCTGCGAAGTGTTAGCTGAAGCAACAGAGAAGAAATTTTCAACTTACCCAATAACATCACAACATCCCCAAGCAACTCCTTGCGTTCCCATCCACAAACGAGGCCAGACTCATCCTGCCAATTCCTACCTTCAACAACATTCTTCTTTGCTGCATAGGACTGGGAAGACGGATCCTCCTGCTCAACAATACCTCCAATCAATGTCCTTAGTAGCTCCTCAGCTTTTAATCGCAGTCCTTCAGCACCGAGTCGCTTGGCGTACATAAGTAAATACAATCTAAACTCATCCTTTGAGCCCAGCATTAACGCTCCAGCAATCCTGTTCTCGAGATGTGCTATCGAAACACTTGACTCAAAACTTTCGTAACCTTCTCGCGAAAGCAAAACCTTAATAAGCCGTTGTAAGAAGTATGCTCGTCCTCGTAACAATGTCTCCAAAGTTGTACGTCGCTCCAACCATGGTAGAACACCGGCAGCAGGGTTGACCTTTTCATCATCTTTCTTCTTGGAGGACCGTAGGTCACCAACTCCTGAGTCGATAGTGTTCCAATATTGACTACCAACCGCCCACCATACTTCTGAAAGCCTTTGCCAGCAATACATCTGTGGTGCGTACGCATAACCTTCGCCATTTGATAGTGTGATGATGATGCGTCCTTCCGAGTTCAGTCGTGCGTTCGTGATAGACGGCGCAACAGTCGGATGTGCAGCAAGCGAGTAAATTGCTTGGTCCAGCACTGGTGCGACGGATACAGGTGGGTGCGGTGAGCTCAGAGTTTTGACGTTCCACACATAACACACACCAGCTGAGTTGATACACAACAGCCAAGAATCGTGACACTCAAGAATTACTGGTTGTGCTTCCATGACAATAGCACTGTTTAGCCTTCTACCGTATGGTGTCCACATGAATATCGAGCCCGTTTCGTCTGCTGCAGCCCAGAAGTCTGCATTACCAGTCACGAGCAACACATTTCGAGGTAGGAAATCCTGCCACATAGGTTGGTTTTTTCTCACCAACGTGATTCGACATGGCTCTCGATCTTGGCTTCGTCCTGTCAGCGAAGCCGCTGGTGGATTCCGCGCCTCAAAGACAAAGTCTGCTCGTTGTCGTAAAGTGTCAGTACCAACATCGGTGGGATTTCCAGCAGTATCGTAACCGTGAACAACATGCGTCTTTATTCGCGGGACAGATAGTCTGACTTCACTCGTCGTGAGGACCGGGTTCAATACAGCTGGTCGGATCCACTCAGGAGTCGGTTCCTGACCTGTCTTGGGTGGCCGTGGTTGAGCAAGCACCAAACCATCACTGGCATGCTCGAGGAGTGGGGCTCGACCATTTTGACTGGCGGCATTAACGACCTTGTCAGCCTGACCTTCCTCTTCACCTTCTATTTCCGCAAACTTGCGCTTATTTCCTAGCAAGAGTGCTTGTATGCCGCCTGGCGGCAGGCCGTTGTATGGTTTTGATAAGTCAAGAATCGAGGGGGGTGTATCAGACGCAATTTGTGTATTGCTTGCAGTCATCAGTCGTGCCTGAGGGAGAGATGACTCAACACCAGCTGCGCTTGATATGAGCAGAGGTTTGATTCGTTTCTTCCCATCTTTCGTGATCTCTACTCTGTTCTTAAGTCTCTCTAACTGCGCCTGATCCTTTTCGTGTTTGCCTGCAGCTGTCGCATCGATGTTTGTGGTGACAGTAGTGCTTGTGCCGTTGATTTGCTTTTCGGAAGCTGCGCCATTAAGGAGTGGAACACCATTAGGAGCAGGCTGGGAAGCATCCCCCATCAATGCGCCCATTCGTCCTTCAACTCCTTTCAGTTCTCCAGCCTTACTCATCTCCTCTAATAGTAGCGCATCCGTCGTCTCTGGGAAACCCATACCCTTCCGTGATGTGCCGAATTTGCTGAGTGTTCGGTCATTCTCGGAGATATCTCTAGCATAGCCTAAATCATCCTGCTCGAATCCAACAACAATGATAGAACCATCAGCGGAACTGATGAATAGAGCGTCTCCACTAGGATTCCATGCTATATCCGTAATAGCTTTATTAACAATATCGGCGGCCACTACCAAAGGTCTGGGACTACTGGTAGTCCAGATGCTTAGACTCTTATCAGCACCACCACATGCAATGACTGTAGTGTTCACCATTTGTTGAGCCTCAGATCCCGTTCTCGATTGTGGCTCTGGGCCATACAATCTTGGCGAAAACGCGCAGACCTCCACAGGAGCTTCGTGGCCGATCAAGGTGGTTTCACCACCCCAAGTGCCCCGCTCGATTATGGCAATTGCGCTGACAGGTCCATTCACAGCATTGGCGGCTGCTATATGAGCCCCGTCCGGACCCCAAGAACATCTTCTAAAATATGTAGTCAGGGGCGAGCTAGTGAATGGTTGGGATATTGTTGCTTCGAGGATGAAATTGGAGACTGCATCAGCATGGGTATAATTCTGCGTCGGGGATGTGAACTTGAATATTCGAATTGTTCGGTCATCGCTTGCAGTAGCGAAGTACTTGTTGGCTGGATCAAATGTGATGCCTTTGACATGACTCGAATGACTCGTTATTGTTTTCAGCTTCTCAAACGTGTAACCCGACCAAACCACTACTTTTGAGTCCAGCCCTACTGACACCAGTATCGTTCCATCATAACTCCATCCCAGATCTTGGACGTCGTTGTCATGCCCAATAAGTCTTCTAAACAACCGCCAGTTCTCGACCGGAGGACTTTCATTCGAGCCGAACGTTGCCTGAGGTGGTGGTGTAGGATCATGGTTATAGATACAAACAATCCGGTCATCTGCGCCAGAAGCCAGAAACTTGCCGCCGGGTGAAAATCGTACAGTATGTATCGTACCAGAGTGGTAGCTCATGGAAGCCAGCTGCTTCGGTTTGTCATATTTCGAGTCTGTGGCGTTGTATATTGCCTCGGTTGACCATATTCGAACATAGCCATCACCTGCGCCTGTGACCAGACGCTGGCCATCTGGCGAGACATGACAGCTATAGATCTCGTGGTCTTTCTTTTCGCCGGCATGGACCAGCCAGGCGGGCTTCACTATACGCATCTTCGCGGTCTAGTTCCGATAGGTTGTCGCATTGTAAAGGGGAGTCTGACCGTGTCGAATGTGTTACACACCTTCAAACAGGGGGCGCGGACGAGTACGTAGGATAGATCACGTTCGTTGCCATGTATTCACGCGACAAAAGAATAGACAGATAGCCCAACTTCAACTGCATGTGAAATTGCTTGAAGCCTGAGGCAGCAATATCGGAGATACACTGCAAATGATGTTCGTTCACGGCTCCAAAAAAACAGCACTTCTGGGATTCCTTTCTCCTAGAATTGGACTGAAGGTGTACTTCGTAGCGGTGTTGTGACATGTCTCTTGGTAAGCAGGAGGGACAGTGGATGAGGTCTACAATTTTGACCTCTTTCAGTATCACTACTAAGTAGTGGCTTTACTAGCTTCTTCGACAGCTTCCCATATCCTCATCGACCTTTCCCATAGCTCATCTTCGACATCGTCGTGTGTCTGTCCTTCTGAATCCAACCGTTTTGCGATCCTGCTTACAGTGGCTGCCTTCACGCCAAGATCCTTTCCATCGAGGAAATGCCCGAACGACTTCAAGAAAGTGAGTGCGTTCTGATTGTCCTTCTCCGTCTGGCCAGTCCTCCAACTGCTCATCCACCAAATCGAGGTATCAGCACCATGGCAAACACGTACTTTCGGCATGAGCCATCCATCCAGCGCTTTCGCTCGCCATTCGATCCGATATCTCATCACTTCTGGTGATCTCGACCCCGCGTCCACTGCCAAACACTTCGCCAGTCCTCGAATGGCCACATGAACTTGCATATCCGCTACCATGTTTGCGAACACATCCTCGTATCTCTCTTTCGTTTCCTGACTGTTTGCGTCGTCCTTCTTCGAGTCTGGAATGTCGTATACATCGGTGAGAGTCAACAATTTGTCTACTATGGGCTTCGGATAATAGTTTCTAAGCTGACTCACGAGACCTTCGCATGTGCTGGGTGGATTGACAAGTTTATACAATAACGCCTCGTCACCCACTTCACCAACGACAAGACGGACACCGTGCTTTGCGAGCATGGCGGCAAAAGTACCGTCATGGAGGGTATTAAGGTAGTTCTTGGACAAGAAGGAGTCGTCGGTACTTGTACGGAAGGTATGCATTTTCAGTTTCGAGATTGTGCCTACCAGTTGATCTGAAGGCACTTTGCGAAGCGCTGCCAGCTTGGATTCCGGAGTCGCATTCGAAGAGGTATCAATGCTCAAGGCCTCACACAAGGAGTTAAATTGATCTGTTAGAATTGGTGAAGTCGATGGATTGGGCTGAATGACCATTGCATTTGACCACATGTATACTTGTTTAATGATGCGTTTCGAGTCTGGCAAGTACGTGTCATAATACAGCTGCAGTAAAGCCGAGTGAGCTCCTGCGCTAAGTCCTCCAACAGTGATCATATCTGGGTTGCCACCAAAGAGGGCAATGTTTTGGTGCACCCATTCGAGGGCTATCCTCTGGTCCCACAGTCCGTAGTTACCAGGCGTGGGATCGGCTCGCTCTGCAGAAGCAAGATCGGAGCCGGCAAGGAAACCAAATAGATTGAGCCGATAGGTGACTGACACTATTATACGTGGATGTCCATGAGCAAAGATGTCGTAGGGATCATGATCGTTGGACTGATTGGCATCACCTACCTGTAGCCAACCACCATGGATTTGAAATTGAACAGGCCAGCCAGACGAAGGTGAAGGTCCTGCTGGGACCCATATATTCAGATACAGGCAGTCCTCTGACTGGACATTCTGAATTTTGGGCGCTGCGTCTTGGTTTTCCAGTAGGGCAGCGCCATGACCGTACTCTGGCTGTGGACAGATGGGACCAAATTGACTATAGTCGCCAGGTTCGCCAGACGCTGTGGAAAAGGAGAAATCAGATGGTAAAGGTGATGGTCTTCGCCAACGAAGGCTCCCAACCGGCGGTCTTGCATAGGGGATTTTGGTGTATCTGTAGAGGACAGGTTTTCCGCTTAGATCCTTCTGTTCAATACCATTGAGTTTTCCCTTTTTCGTGTCGAGCACGTATGGACTCGACTTTGACTGAGTTGCGCCCATCGGATATTCTAAGGCCTTACGGAGCGGACACTAATGATGTGTTGACAAGCTCGCTCGCTGCTCAAATGTAAATAGCTACTGGATTAAAATGGCAAGATTCCATTTAGTACGTCGTTCAGTCCCCCTCCCCTTCATCTCCAAAACAGATGCGAGCTTCTGGCCGAACCATTCTAAGTGTGGTCTTTGGTCGTGACTCGTGAGGAGATGTACGTTCGGAATAAAATCAACAACCGAGGATACGACAATAGGATCAGGTATACTGCATCCCTTTCGAAGAGATGACTCTTTAGGCAATGGTCGAGTATTCATGGCTTTGTACATGACTCTCGTGTCCTGTCACACTTCAAATTTGCGGCCCAGAAGCCTTTCAATGGCCAGCTTTTCGTGATGTTTCGCGAAGAACATTGATGGAGAACGTTGGGCGATGATTCGTTCACATCCATCGCGGGACAGAATCCCCTCGGCGTGCCAGAACAAAAAATTCAGCTATTGGTACCTTGTATCTCAGTGTGCTCGCTGCGTGCTTCAGACCTCATTTCCTCCTTGCAAAAAGTACCACAATTCCTCCGTGGCTGACTATGTCTACCCTGAAGCCCTACATTGATTACGTGATCGTGACGGTTAAACAGAGCCTCTCACTCCAGATTTTACTTGGCAGCGTCTTGTTGCTTTCACTATACCTCTGGCATGTCACTCGAGCAATTACAGTACCGCCGACGAAACTCTCGAAGCTTACTCAAAAGCCTTGGACCAATGAAAAGCTTCATGAGGCGTACCGAAAAGCTCAGACTTCCCCTACAGATGTTAAGCCTTTCCTCTTTACCCAACAGAACCGCCGTTATATAGTTGTCGGAGGGTCAGGTCTTGTCGGAGGATGGATTGTCCAACATCTTCTTATGCGAGGCGAGGAGCCTGCCGCCATCCGAATCGTCGATCTCAGTGAGCCCACGAGGAGTGAAGTACAGGAGAAGAATATTGCTTTCGTCAAAGCAGATGTCAGCAATGCTGCAGCAGTATCCGAAGCTGTGAATGCTCCTTGGCCAAGAAGCGTCAGCGCGCTTCCATTGACTGTCTTCCATACAGTAGCATATATCTCGCCGTCTGATCGCAAGGCCGATTTCCTGCCAACCTACGTGAAGGTCAACATCGAAGGAACGCGTAACGTGCTGAGGGCATCGCAAGAAGCCAGCGCATCTTGCTTGATTGCCACTTCATCCTCCTCAATCGGCATGCGACCGCCTTCGTACTTCCCATGGCCGTGGCAGTGGCGACCCAGAGATATCTGCCAGATCCTTCCGAATGCAGATCGTGAGAATCTTGATGATCCATTGGAGAAGTTTGCGAGTTGTTATTCTTGGTCTAAAGCTCAAGCGGAAAAGCTCGTTCAAACAGCCAACGATCCACAAGCGAACTTCTTGACCGGTTGTATCAGACCAGGGCATAGTATCTACGGTCACGGGGTTAAGAATACTTCCAGCCTTACGTACGATTATTTGCGACGTGGAGGAAACCCAAGCTGGATTCATAACTGCGTGGTTAACTTTGTTAACGCTCAGAATGTCTCCATTGGCCACCTGGCATATGAGAACGCTTTGCTCAAGGATGCAGAGCTAGGTGGGCGAGCATACTGTGTTACTGATCCGTCTTCACCAATCACTTACGGTGAATTATACAAGACGCTGATCACACTTACTCATCCTTTGACCCCTATGGCATTTCCCCGTGTCTCTCACATCCTCATGCTATTCCTAGCATACATCGTGGAAGCATACGTCCTGCTTCGACGTCGTTACCTTCCAGCTCTGCCTCCTTTAGATGGGGATATGCTCTTCCTTCAACCGGCCACTTTCCAAATGTGTACTCTGCACGTCGTCTACACAGACACGAAAGCGCAAGAGGAAATTGGCTACAAAGGAGCAATTGGAACATTAGATGGGTTTGCGGCAGCCATAGCAGATTGGAATAAAAAGTGGGAATTCTTATCGAATGCGAAGGTCCCTTCAAGGAGAGGTGACGAGGTCAACGGCCAAAATGGGACCGCTGTGCCACAGTGACCCAGCAGTCATTAGCCATCCAAAATCAGCACCAGCACATTAGAGTCTGTGATGTGCCAAATAAATTTCGTCTCTTACACTTTTACCTGCTCAATAGCCCGGCAGATCTTCGGTAACATGTGAACCCAATGTATGCCTCTCATTCCAACAAAGGAGTGCGTACCAACCTCATCGCTGACATACATCCATTTGCATCAAGTATAACTCATGTTGTAGCCTACGTAGAGCATGGCTCCGCCAATCCAGCGAAAACCCCTTCCTAAGAACGACTTTGCTAAACACTTCAGCACTCTCAAGACTCAAACCTACACTGATCCACCAACTCGCGGCAGCAGCGGCACTATTCACCGCACCATATCATGGAACCACACCGGCGGCTTGATCGCGACTGGCGCTACCGACCGTACTGTTCGAATCTGGAACCCGGAACGCACTAATGGCCGGACACAGACGGAGTTGAAGGGGCATATGCAGGAAGTAACCAAGGTGCTGTTTAATCCAGTCAAGGAATTTGAGCTAGCGAGCTGTAGCAAGGACGGGAGTGTGCGTTTCTGGGACACAAGGAGCAAGAGTTGTGTGGCAAGTTTGACGGTTGGTGGAGATTTGTTCAGTATGGCGTGGAGTGTGGATGGAAGTGCTATGGTTGTCGGTAACAAGGTAGGTAAGATATGGGGGGTACTGTGCTGGCCGAACACTAACAACCTCGACAGGCTGAAGTCCTTACGACAATCGAGACGAAGCAGTTCTCTATACCAATTATCCTCGAGAAACACAGACAGAAACTCGAAACCAACCACACTACGTTTTCCAACGCATACCCTCCACAGGACCTCCTCGTTACGCACGGTGATGGTTCTGTGAGGATTCTGGATTATCCCTCCTTCGAGTCTATGCATACCTTGTCCTCACATACCTCGTCCTGCTCCTCAATTGCCTACAGTCCCACCGGAAAATACGTTGCAATTGGCGGTAGCGATGCCATGATCGCACTATGGGATACCTACGACTGGGTTTGCCAGCGTACAATGTCCAATGCTAGTTCTGGCAGAGTCTCAGGAATAAGCTGGAGTTGGGACGGACGATACTTGACTAGCTCTTGCGAGGATATTGGTAGTGGAGGTGGAGAGGGCAAAAGCGAAGGATTTGAGATATACCATGCCGAGACTGGCGAGGTGGTGTACACCGTTCCTACAAAAACAAACTCTGTGCCAGCTGTGCAATGGCATCCGAAGCAATATGTTCTGGCGTATTCGGTGGTAGAAGCTGGAAAATCGAGTCTGAGGATTATTGGCACAGATAGTGTTTCGCCATAGTGGGTGAATGACGCCAAAGTCGAGAACGAACACTCACTTGAAGGTTCAAATACACTGTTGAACCTCTGGAGGGCGCCAACATTGGCTCGGCCGGCACCACATCTGCTTCGAGGCAGTTCGAGTTCTAGTGATTGGAATGGCACAGAACACAAACAAGCTATGGCTCGTCAGAAGAAGAAGACGAAGAAGGACCCGAGTAGTCAAAGGTACTACCACCAAGAGCAACCATTGGAGGAAGGACAGCCTTTGGTCATATCGAAATTGTTCGTGGTTTGCAATGTACCGCCATCCCAATACGAAAGGTCAATCCTATCCATGTCGAGCATATACACCATTTACGACTGTGCTAGGGATCCTACCAGTGTGAGCACATCGACGAATGCACTTGGTGGGACAATCCCTGCCAAATCTAATTCTGTGTTCAAATTGGAGACTCACCCAGACCGGAAGCCGGCCACATCGACAGCCACATCGACAGCCACCAGCTTAGCTTCAAAAACCACATGTTTATCATCAATTGCGGCGACAGACGTTCTCGATCCTGATGGTCGCTGTCGCCGCACTCTTCCTTGCAAAGTACCTACCGACACGGGTCCTCAATCGCTGCCATGTCAAGGTCTGTGCTTGAGGTGCGGGAGGTCGCAAAGTGCTGTGGTAGCCCGCCTCATGGCGTCGGATGCATACTGTTTTCGATGTGGAAGTAGTGAGCAGTCGGTGAGAGGCTGTCACGCGATCGGAGGAAGACATGATGCTCGCATGAAAGCAAGACGACCACGTTAAAGCATAATTAAGGTTGAAACGAATGCAGAAGAGCGAGCATCAAAGATGGTCAGTGGTTGGGCACGACAATCAATTGGCTATTGTTAGTTAGCAGAAGTAAAGAACATGTTTTGTAAGCGTGTTCTGTAGTGAGAGGGAACTGTAATAACTACGCTTTTGTACATGTAGCTTTCGATTCATGGTTGGGTACAGCCTTAATCCGTTTGTTCTTTGTGGCTTACAGTAGGCTCTTTTTTCGAGACTTCAACCACTGATAACTTTATACACATATATTGTAGGAGATCGTCGACAATTACAACCCTCGACATCCTCATTCAAGCTGAAATCATTTTAATCATTCATCTCCGTTTGCCGGCCAAAACTGCCAACTTTAAAATACTGATCGTCACACGAGCTACCACGATGTGGCTATAGAACCTGAACAGGATTAAGTCAGCAGTACAGCTCTTGAATACCAAACAGCTCAGAGCTCGTTTCTCACCATGACAACCACAATCTTCAACCTACCACCTCCAACCAACCCACCACCCAAAGTCCATGTCACCCACTCCTCCATCCCACAAATATACCTCGACCCATCTCAACCACCTACAAAACGTTCACCCTACCGCCAGATTCGCGATATCCCATTCATCCATTCCGTGCAAATATGTATGCCAACTGCAGTCCACAACACTCTCTATCCCAAAACCTCATCACCACTCACTGGCTCCGTCCTCCAAGAAGCCAAGTACGCCAAAGTCATCATGAGTCTCAACGACATCCTCAACAACGAACCACTACGAAAAGGAAACTACCTAATGCTGTCCTCACCCAGTGACGGGCCGGTTCGAATGGCCCTGAACAGTGGCACGCTAACCCTTATCATCCCATATCATGTCTATACACGCAGTGGTCTGACATTTCCCGCTACGAAACTGCAGACCGGAGGACAGAAACACGATAAGCAGTCCATGCTATATAGATTGGATGTGGATCTACGACAACCTAGCTTGGCTCGATCAAAACCGGGGTTCAATCGACTCGTCTACGCCGCAAAGAACGTCGATGGGATAAGGGAAGCAAGGACGTGGCTATTCGCCGATCTCGATGATGTGCCGAACCTGGCAACGAAAGGACAGAAACGGAAACGAGATGATTCGAGCCTCGATGAAGCAGCAGGAAGCAAAGTCAGTACTGGAGCAACCACAACGACTTCCGCAACCACTATCTCACACCCACCCACCACAACACCACCAACCCTCCAACCAGCCCAAAACAAAACACACATCCTCTCCCCCCACCAACCAACACATATCTCTCACGCTGGCACAACGACCCAAACACCCGAAACTCTCATCCCCCCTCTCCTAACCCACCTCCCACAGCTCTTCACTCAACCCACAGTGCACGAAGACGACATAACAACCCTCCTAGAATCCCTCTCCCTCATGCTCCTCCAATCCCCTCACCTTCATACCACAACATATGGACAACACGGCACAATAGATCCGTATATATCAAGCTACACACCACCATCTCCTCTCGACTTACCCTTCCCTATTCCCTCCACCGCCACTCAAGAGCCTCAAACAGCAACGTTAACAATCTCAACGCAAACAGGCCTGCTAGCAACAACCTATCTAACGGATCTGATAACGTCCCTGATCCGGACTTCACGAACCACAGAGATAGGTGTTGGGAGTGGGGCGTGGGTGGTGGTTAATGTTAAAGCGCATGATTTTGGACATGTGGGCTGCGGGAGGAGGGATGGGGTGGTTGTTGTTTTACATGCTGGTTGTACTGCTGCTGGTGCTGGTGATGGTGATGCGGTGGAAGGGATTGGTGTACATGATGAAAAGGAGAGGACTGAGCCCAAGCCTAGGAAGGAAGATGGCATAGATGAACAAGATGAGGCAGAGGCAGAGGCAGAGGCAGAGATAGAGATGGACGGAGACGAAAAGAGCAAGGGCGAGAGTAAAGAGAAGGGCAAGACGAGAGGAAAAGGCTTTCAAAGCGTAACGTGTTTCGAATTCGTTGATTCACTTTGGTGAAATCTACTGTATGTTGTGTCGTCATAACATAGCATGCGGCGCTTTTTACACCTGTTTTATAGAGGGCAGTGAAGTAGAGAGATATAAACGAAACGATTCGTTCATACCTCCAACATCCCTTTCCAAGAGTCCTACCGTGTTTGTCCCGCCAATCCTACCTAAGTATCCGAAAAAACCAAGTACCTAACTACTCTACTCAATCGAATCCGATCCAATCCAATGCAGTGCAACTATCACCCTCCCCCAATTCTCTAACGACCTCATATCATCCCGACCCTTCTGCTCTTAGAAATCAATGAGCATATCCCCATCATCCTCGAAATCATCCAACGCAAATCCAAACTCGCTATCATCCTTCATCACACCACCAACACCAACACCACCCGTCGTTGTAGTCGTCGTGATCTCATGCATGACATTCTGCATGATGGGATTTTTATCCAGAATATTGCTTATACCGAGTGGTGGTCGTGTGCCGTTCACGGTTTTTGATGGCTGTCTCGTTGATGTTGTTTTTGTTGTGGTGGCGATGATGTTAGGTTTTTTATATGCGGGCAGCTTTGAGGGTGAATTGTGTGGTCCGCTGGGATTGTTGAGAGGTTGCAGTGGTTTCCTGGACGTCGTCGTCGGGAAGATGGTATGTGTTTGTTGTGGCTGCTGCTGCTGCGTCTGAGTCAAGACACTCTCAAAGAGATGTCCATTCGTGAAATCGGCCGGCATATCGAGGATCCATTTCTTGTCGTTCATCACTTTGACCAAGCCTTCTAAGACCGGGACGCCGCTTCCACTTAGTGTGTTCTTACTCCCGATTATTACCAGTTTACTTCGAGCGCGGGTGATAGCTACATTGACACGTCTCCAGTCCTTGAGAAGTTCTCCTACACTTCTAGCTGGGTTTGATCGAACACAGGATAGGAGGATGACTTCTTTGTCGCGGCCTTGGTATTTGTCGGCTGTGTGCATTTCGACTTCGCTGGCTGCGGTCGTGCCGGCTATGGATTTGACATCGTGTCTAAGACGGGCGAGTTGGGAGCGGTAGAATGTGATTATGCCGATTGATCTTGGGGGGACCCCGGCGCGGATGAGTGTTGTGAGGAGGTGTGCTATTATGAGTGATTCGATTGGATTGGTGATGCGGGAGTTCGAGCCTGTCAGGACTTCGACTGCTGGTTCTGGGTGTGTGATTGTGTCAGTGTTGAGGAAGAGGCAGCGAGACCAAGGGGAGAGAACGGTTCGAATGTAGCAGTTGGCGTTTGAGGCTGAGCAGTGGGTTGGTGGAGAGGTAGAGCGATGATGGTGAGCCTCGAGTGCGCCTTCGAGATTTGGTATGTCGAGAGTTCGGTTTGCGACTGCTGTTGTACCACACTTCAAGCGACCATTGTAGATTAATGTGTTGCTAAGAAGCATAATATCTTCTGCCATTCGGTATTGGTGTTCCAAGTTGACCACTGAACTCGGCTGTGCATCGCTCAGAAGCTTGAAAAGACTGATATCCAACCCGCCTTCCTGCGCTTCCTTATTTTGAACAAGTGGTGGGAGTTGGTAATGGTCACCGACGAGGATGAACGTGTGTGCAAATCGGATTGGACCAAGACAAACAGGAAGTGTAATCTGTGATGCTTCATCCACAATACAATAGTCGAAGACACGATGGTTGAAGATGCCATGGTTGATGCTCAGACATGTTGTAGCCACGACTTTGCTTTGCGACCAAGACCGTTCAAGTTCTTCCAATGCCTTCTTGGGAACACCACTCAGATCAGCAAAGCTCGCAACATCAGGATGAATTTTGCCAACACTTCCAAGACGCAGAATAGGGATGTTGTCGTCCTTGATCTTGAGGAGAATATTGTCGACCGCCGTATGAGTGTAGGACGTCAAGAGTACAGACTTACACTGCGACACAAGTGCTCGGATAATGTGGGCAATTGTTGTGGTCTTGCCAGTGCCAGGCATGCCAAGAACAAGAGCATAGTCTTTGGCAGACATGACTTTCTCGATCGCAGCACGTTGATCAATATTGATATTCGTTTGAGATGCTGGACCTGACAAGGTGTAGGCAGTCGAAGTGTGTTTGAAAGTAGGAGCTTTCTGGTCGATTATGAGTTGTCGTAGCTCCCGAGCTCTAAACAAGTCCTTCTCCATAACGCGTATCAGATTGTTGCGGACTGTAGCCATGCCATTGGAAAACTCGTCTTTGTCGAGACGGTATAGCATTGGCGAGTCATCTTCAGCAGGTGTTGAAGGAGCTGCACGGCCGACCTCCATAATACCAGTGAAGGATTGGTTATGTTGAACATCGAAACCGTTCGTTCTTCGTCTTGCATTCTGTAGTCGTCGATCGACCGCAACTGTAATCCTTCTTGGTCTGACGCTTGTAATATAACCGTTCGCCAATGCAAAGTGCCCCTTCTCGTCTGAAATCACTATTGGTTCCCCCGCCGTTATCTGCGATTCTGTGAATGAGAAACCAGGTTGAGCTTTGTGCTTGACAAAGGAATATGTATAGCGGTTGATTTTTGGCCCCGCAAGATTCTCGACGGCAGACCCGGGTTCGATTGTTACATTCGAGAAGCATCGCCCGACTTGTTCTCGTTCAGTGCTCAACATTGTCCAGAGTTCACGGCGATACTTCATGCAGTCTCGCTCCTCTTTCGTCAACAGATCGTCCCAACGCTTGAAGAAGTCTTGATGCTGTGATTGTAGATGGTCAACAGCATCGTCGAATATCTCTTTCATGCCGCTAGTGTTACCATCACCGCCCTCGACAAGTTTGTGATAGGTGAAGCAGGATGTTTGAGCGTAACATCTTTTGCATAAATGCTCTTTCTTGATCATCTGTGGAAGCTCGAGCTTATCATGAACGTAACTCGCAAGGAGGTTTCGCCATATTATCATCTGTCGAATCTCATTCCTGATGCCTTCGATTCTGAAGGTCTTACATGTCTCCATGTAGTAGAGAATGCCGCTGGTGACCTCAACGTCGTATCGATCGGAAAGCAACAAAGTGTAGAGTGCAGTTTGTGCTCGGTGAGCATCGACGTTGTCTCTCTTACCAGTCTTCAACTCAAGTGGCACGACGAGATTTTTGGGATGAGCATCTGCAGGGAAATGCATTTGAGCTTGAACTGTAGCATCAATATTGCCTTTCAGGCCGTACATTGGAGACCACACATGTTCCTCAACTTCGAGTAGCTTGTTGATGGCCGTGGGTACGAATGCTCCCTTCCGATCTCTAATCACGGCTTCTGGCACAAACTCTGCGCTTACAAACATTTCTGCCCATACCTTAAGCAACGAGACCTTGCTCATGAGGTGTTCTGTAGCGTCTGCGATCTGAACCCCAATTTCATAAAGTGACTCAAGGTAAGATGGTAGCAATCGTCTGATTATCTCTTGGAAAGTTTCGATTTCCCAGTCGTTCAGCTTCATTGCCTCACCAAAGACTTCATGAAGGATGTGTCCATAAGTCTGTGATTTCTCGGGTGGTGATGTGGCTTTGACACGATCCTGCAACACCGCTCTTCGCAAGCATGTAATGGCATCTCCTACCACAGTGGATGAGATGAGATGATCAGGGTGCAGGATTACCATATTCTGAGCGTCATCGACAATGCATTCACCCTTGTTGTCGAACTCGCCAATCAAATGGATGAATGATCCTTTGATGCACCGAGTTTCGTACCAGGATTGGCGAAGTAGAAGGATGTGAAGGTGTTTTGATCTCTCGTCTTTGATGGAAAGCATCTTCTGCGGTCGCTTTCGGCCAGGGGAAGCTTGATATTCATTCTCAAAAACTTCAAGGATTAGATAGCGCTTGATGGCTCTATGATCTGATTGGGTCTACACAAAAATCTATCAGTACTATACACCATCCTTTGTTCACTTGTCACGCACCTGTTTAGTGAAACTCATAATATCAGGAGCTTTGTCACCAATTTCATCCCACAAACGATCATCAAAATCCTCATCAAATGTGCCGTCATAGTTCGTTGCTGTCGTTCTGCTTTGAGCCACATTATTCAAGATAGGTTGTATTTGTGCTGTCACTGTCTGCGAGTCAACCTGCTCTGCTAGCTTCTGCAGTTCATCGTTGAACACATCGTCGTCGTCTTCATCATTAAATTCGTCAAAATCAGTCATATTCAGTTGGACTTCGGCATGCTGTCGCGGCGTTGTAGCTGCCTTTGGCTGCAATACCGATGCCGGTGGCTTGAGTAGTGGTACTTGCGAATGACGAGGGATTATTGGTGGCTCATCTTGCTTTACCTCTGGAAGAGGCTGGCTCGTGGTTTGAACTTTCAACTGAGCTTGTCCCTGAGTGAGAGCGTATTCGATGTCCTCAAGATCATCTTCATCGAAATCGAGGTCTTCGAAGTTTGATAACTTGTCAACCTTTTGGGGGCTAACTTGCTTCAACGGCGAGCCTGACTGTCTTTTCTTCGGCGAAGGTGACCTGTGATCTGCAATGCCTCGTGGTTCCTCAACTGCTACGTCTGGTGGAACCCTTTCAGGTAAAGGAGACGAGCTCGAAGGTTCATCCACCTCCCGTTGACGTGCAGTAAAGTTCTTTTGTACACTGTCGAGCAGAATGCTTACCCTCGATCGTTGTGGCAGTTCGGGCTTCAGAATTTCTTTCCTCTTTGAAGCAAATATTTGCTTCGTTGTGCTATGCGGATCATGGTGTCCTAATCTCCTTCTTTTTGCATCTGAAGTTGGCCATTCAATTCCACAACTTGCCGTACGACGAAATGGATCCTTCTTGCCTGCATCCCGACTTTGTGGTGACAAGTCGAACGGTAGAAGCGGAGGTAAAGCGGGTTCCTTCCCTATTTTTCCGGCATAGTTCATCCACAAAACAGCGGCTGGATCGTCGTGAGTAGGAGAACCTCGCGTTGGAGATCGTTGTAGTGGTCGGCCCATGCCGTTCGCGTCAAGAACCCCGGCATCGTGTTTGAAGTGCTTAGATGGCTGCAATTGTGAGGATCGTGGAGAAGAGCTGACCGAACGCTTAGTCCCACGTTGCGTCGTCCTCATAGAGCTTGATGGGGTGTTGAGTAGGCCAGGTACATGTTTCCACGTAACCTGTTCGTTAGGCGTAGCACTAGGTAGCTGGTTGAGTAAATCTTCGGGATTGACGATCAAATCAGAAAGCGATATACGCCCTGGTGTCTGAGGAGGTGCTGAACTCGGCATGAGTGGTTGAAACTCTTTCATGTTGTCATGTCTCGCATTGTTTCCTTCCTGTTGCCACGATGATCTCTTTCTTTGCGCGTGTCGCAGCCTTACACGGCACAAAGTAGTGGGGGTTCAATGTTTCGTTCAGTCGTGATGAGACTTCTTGCAACGTTACTAGCAGAATGAGGGTGTGAGCTTCCCAAGATTGTGAGACGGTATCCTACATCATAGTTGAGCATCAACAATATCGCAGTAACCAAAATGACGACGAGAATGTGGATGTAGTCGTTTACTTGTTGAACGCGAGAAGGACGCGTTTGACGCGTTAACAAAAGATCGTAAATGGTCACGTATCACGTGCTCAATGAGGCCAAGTTGAGAGGGTCCAAGTGTGGCTGTGACAGACTATCCACATTGCACACTTCATCCATGTTCAAATGGGTGAGTACTGAGTAAGCATATCGACAAGATACCAGACGGATCCGACGGATTGGATAATGACATGCTGGATGAAGCTTCTGCGTGGATAGAAATGTCTACTACCAGCACACCATCAGAACAAGTCGTGGAGAGTGACACAGACTGGGTACAACGTGGAGCGACCTACCGACGAGAAGTGTGATCACTAACGCTGTTGCTGCCTACCACCTCGAGGTTCCTCACGCAGAGCGTACACTTTGTGCTTGCTGTGGTAGAGGAAGTCGTGAGCTTGGCCATTATGGCAACCCCTACCACTCCACGGAATAAGAGGTTGGCCATTCCCGACAATGTTAATCGTTCGGCTTCTACTCCACCTGCCAGCAGGAGAAGCCATCATCTCTCAGTACCGAGAGCGGCGTCACCAGCTTCACCAGCATCTCTACGTTCCAGTCCGGGAATTGACAGAATATGGAATGGTCGTCTTTATGCCGATGATGTTATCCCTCGGCGTCTTACTGCGTCACCTATTCCAAGGCCTAGAGACAAGGACAAAACAAGGAAACGACTTTCCCAATATTACTCAATTGATCATGCTGTGGAGTTGTTGAAGAATGCTAAGAACGTTGTCGTTCTTACTGGTGCAGGAATTTCCACATCTCTGAACATCCCAGATTTTCGCTCTGATGACGGTATGTGAGCAATCCAGCCTGGGAACAGATGAATGTTGACTTGGATTAGGCTTCTATAGCAGGCTGTCCTCCAGCATTGGCATCTCCCAGCCGGAGGAATTCTTTTCCATGGATTTTTTCAAGCACAACTCCGAGGCGTTCTGGGATAATGTCAAGGCACTACTACCTCAATACGCTAGAGGCAAGAACGGAGACTACCAGACAATCATATCGAAGTACAACAAAACCTCCAGTGGTTCAACACCTAGGTTCAGCAATGTTCATGCTTTCCTTGCTCTTCTCGATACGAGAGACAAGCTTTTGACAAATTATACTCAAAACATCGACGGACTCGAGTACGCTTCAGGTGTCAGGGCAGACAAGATCGTACAATGTCACGGATCCTGGGACTCTGCTACATGCCTTTCTTGCGAGAAAACGATATCGGCCAAGAAATATCTTCCCATCGTGTATGAAGACGGATACCCTCGTTGTAAGTGTGCAGCTGCTGATGTGTCAAAAACCAAGACAGTCAGTCCAAAGAAGCGGGCAAAGAAGAGGAAACGACATGTCTACGAAGGAGATTCAGACCACGATTCCGATGATGGCACAAAAACACCAACCGGTCTCTACAAGCCAGACATCACATTCTTCGGCGAATCGATTCCAGAATATTACGTCCCAAGATTGAAAGAAGACAAAACAAAAGCAGACCTACTGCTCGTCCTGGGCACGTCACTTAAGGTTCGACCTGTGAAAACAATGGTCGTAGAATTCCCGCCGCATATTCCTCAGATCTGGATCAACAAGGATCGCTTTAGCGGCTACATGTGTGATATGCCAGGTGTCCAATTCGATATTGAATTACTAGGTGAATGCGATATCGTCATAGAAGAGCTGTGTCATAGAGCTGGACTCAATCTGGAAGCATTTACATGGAAAGGAACCGACAGCACGAAGTCGGCAATTCCTTCACGACCTCGCGATGGAAGCACCAATTTAACAAAACCTAACTTGACAACACATCAAGAGAAAAGCAGTCACTCAAACATCAGCGAAAAAGACTTCGCCGTGAAGGTTGAACAATCGACCAACGTTACCCAAGAACACAACGACAAAAATCAAACACCTTCAACAAGTACAGCGGAGAGCCAGAACAAGTCCGAAAGCACGCTCCGAATTGAGCAAGACCTAGACGCAGAATGGCGCTGGCGATTCATCAAAAAACCACCCAAACAACCGGTCAACCCAGGCTCTGTCTAACACGAGATTACGATGCTGCGGAAACTAGCCAGCTCAGCAACAATGTCAAAACGCCCTACCATACAAATAACCTACTGCAGTGACACTAGCAAGCTGCGAAAAGTAATCTGCATAGATAATAGCGCACAAGCGCATTTCACGCATACACTCTCCAAATTCGTTAACCATCTACTTAACTATACCTTGTCTACCCACTTCTTCCACCATCTCCGACAATACCCGCGGAGCAAGTAAGCCAGTGCTCAACACTCCGAAGAAAACGATCACCATGACCACTTGTATCATCGTCCTCTGTTCGCATGATCGTTCATGACAAACCCTTCACCTAAAAGGAAAAGTTAAAGCACAATGCCTACCGCCACGAAAACGCAAGCCCTTACGCCTTCCCGTGTATCCCTTCATTCATTCGGGGATTTTAGAAACTGGCTAAATTGGCTATTATCTCCAGAATCGGGATGTGTTCCATTCCACTCAAGAATATATGCGCTGGCTTATGTTCCTCACCTAGCACGTTCAAAAGGCTCAATCCTTACTCTAACCTCCCGCTCCGGCCCACCGCTCTTAATATCAATCCAGTCCCCCCAAGGCCTCCTAACAGAATGTAAGATCTCAATCTCCCGATGTTTCCACTTCTTCCCATCTCTCATCAAATAGCCGTCTTTCGTCCAATGTTCATCTTTAGCACTTGCATCCCCATCTTCCTCTGCACCATCGCCGTCACCGTCACCGTCACCGCTACCCCGACCATTGATTTCACGAGCATGCACCTCCTCAATCACAGCGTCAGCGTCCCAATCACCCCACTCTTTCCAGATAGTTTCTTTCTCTTGCTGGCTTAGCTTGTGCCCGCGAGCGTACATAGTACTGCGCGTCGATGACTCAGCTGTCGTGTCGACGGGATCGAGCTCCGTGGATTCATATATGAGGTTGAACTGCAACGGTTTAAGATAAGACGCAAATGTTGGATTGTGGAGAAGATGGCCCATTAAATAGGAGCCCGGCAGCGATAGTGGGAGTTGCTGGGTTATGGTTGGGGTGGTGGAAACGTGGGAACTGGGGATGTAGAATGTTGCTGTTACGAGGCGGGCGCCGAGGGAGCCTGCTGGGTAGGCTGGTTGGTGGGAGGCTGTGGCTGGGGTGGAGGATGTTGAGGTTTGGAGAGATAGGAGTTGGTCGATGACTGATTCGCGGCTGTATTTTTGGCAGAGGGCTTGGTATCGTGGGTGTAGTTGTCTTGCTTGGTTGGCGAGTGTAGTGGTGTTGGCAGAGGATGATGGTGGTGACGATGTGAATAGATTTTGTATCTCTTTGGCTGCGATGGAGAGGTAGTAGATCTCACCCTCCTCGCGCTCGCGTTGGGTTATGATAGCATAGTTTAGTGTTTTGAGGGTTGGTACACGGGCGAGACCTAGGTAGTAGAGCTTGTCTGATGATTGAGGGTCTGGACCGTTGGTGTCGATTGTGTAGAAGGGATTTCCTGTGATTCGTAGCGAGGCCAAATTAGGGAACAGGATTGAGAGTGACTCGAGAAATTGGAATCCTGGGATTCGATTATCTGGAATACTGAGCGTGTTGATATGTGGGAATATCTGCTTGAGAGATGAAAGCTGTTGACCTAATTTCGTGATGCGATTTGCTGCGAACGAAAGGGTGCCGATGTTGGGGAAAGCCTGAATGATGGGTATGATGCAGTCCAGGTCAGCAAAATCGTTATTGTCCAGGTACAGAAGTTTGACCGACGAGATTTGCGGAAAGCTCGTTGATGTTGGAAATGTGTCGAATTGATTGCCACACATATTGCACATTTCGAGACTGGTGAAGCCTCTAAGGAGATTGGGGATGTTCGAAGCAGTGATCAAACAGTCATCCACATATAGCCACTTGATTTGGGCGAATGAATTCGAATCTACAGGGTAGTTGAAGGATGTAAAACGAAGACCACTAAGACAGAAATAAGCAGAAGTTCGAAGATACAATGTAGGGATAATATTCCATTTGCATACCATGCTCTAAGCGTGCGCAATTTGGGTAGTGCAACGCATATATCTGAGATATCACACCAGCTCTCAATGACATTGAATCCAAGGTCAAGCTCTTCAATATTGGGACATGTCTCCGAGAGTTCTTGCTGGATTTGAGAGATGACAGCCGGGCTCGAGCCACGAGGGCCAACACCAGTTACCACGAGTTGATCGATCAGTACAATCTTGAGCTCTGACAATTGAGCCTGCTCTTGCGCAATCTTGCCAAAACCTACCTCTTCCGCAACCTTACCTGAAATGATAACGATATCCGACTCAGTGTCATTAGTAGAGTTACTACCATATTTAAATCTGATTGCCTCTAGCACAGTGCGTTCAGGATCCGATTTCCGTGTGGATTTGACGAAGGATGCTGGTGTCCCGGATCTTGAGAGACAAGTGAAGATTCTCTCGCCTCGGTGCACACCGTCGTGTTTTCCTCGAGACACATCGTCCCATTCCACACCGATCCAGGTGCCCTCAGTACCAGATAGTCCTCCGATCCAGCGAATAGTACATAACCAACCTTCGTATGACAGCCGGCGGCCGATGTAGAAATTAACAGGCTTGGCTGTCGGAGCCGACATTCTTCACGCCAAGGTACAGATCAGGATGCGAGAAATGGCAGGTAGGCATGAAACTGTACTATGCTTCCAATCATTGTCATCGAGGAAGGCGGAGAAGTCCCACAGAGCCACAATTCTTGGGAATCTGCATAGCTTGTCCAGAGACCTTCACAGCGTAAACATGGTGACAGGCAAAATGAAGGATACCTAGACATTGTTAACGTGAGTGGATATCAGGCCAGGAAGTGCAAGGCTGAGCTGCAGCACGAGGCTCCGCAGTTGGGGGTGTCCGTAGTTGAAGAACAATAACTTTTGGCCGCATGATCACGTCCATCAGTAATAGCTGCAACGCTTCATCCTTGGAGCGTTACAGTATACTCTCTGCGATGCTTCAACCTCGAATAACTTTTCGACGGGTATGTATTCAATGTCAGACATTCAGTCAAGCCATTCGACGAAGTTACGCGCAAGTGATTGATCCCATAGCTCCGAGTCGGACCAAGGAAGAAAGCACTTCGCAAGCGCCAGCTGCTCAACCTCAGGACAAAGCTGTTCAGACGAAAAGTGAGGCAGCTCTGCGAAGGTACACACCTCGAACTCCAGGTATACGACATCTCATCAGACCTCGAAATGATCACCTCTGGAAAGGCAGACCATTATTTGGCCTGACATTCCCAAAGAAAGGCCAAGCAAGAGGTGGAAGAAACAGGACTGGCCAAATTACTGTCAGACATCGAGGAGGAGGTGCTAAGCGAAGAATACGGATAGTCGATTTCAAGCGTGCGGACCCTGGAAAGCACTTTGTCGAGCGTATCGAACACGATCCAAATCGAAGCGCGCACATTGCGCTACTCAAAAACTTCAAGACTGGAAAACAAAGCTATATACTTGCTGCAGAAGGAATGAGAGCTGGAGATGTCGTCGAGTCATATAGATCGGGCTTGCCAGCTGATTTACTGAAGAGTATGGGCGGTTCAGTTGATATGGGTTTGATTGCATCCAAAACAGCATGGAGGGGCAACTGTCTCAAATTGGGTATGATCCCGGTTGGAACACCGATTTTCAATATTGCGCCCTTTGCGGATTCGTACGGCAAGTTTGCTCGAAGTGCTGGCACACACGGTATCATCATCGGGAAAGGAGAAGACACTGTACAGAAAGAGATGATCCGAGCTATGGGAGAGGGTAGCAAGCTAGATTTGACAGCACTATCGAGTGAACAATTACAAAGATTCGAGAAGGCTGCCAATTATGTTACAGTCAGATTGTCCAGTGGGGAGGTTCGATTATTCGACAAAGATGCTGTTGCTACTATCGGCGTGGCTAGTAACGTCAACTATAAATATACCTCACTCGGAAAGGCTGGAAGAAAGAGATGGTTAGGGATTCGTCCGACGGTTCGTGGTACAGCCATGAATACAGTCGACCATCCTCATGGTGGTGGTAGAGGTAAATCCAAGGGTAACAAAATTCCCGTCAGTCCTTGGGGTGTTCCAGTAAGTCGATGCATATCTTCAAGTGTCAGGTTCCTATGCTAACGTCCTTTCAGACTAAATCTGGCTACAAAACACGGCCAAAACACAAGATCAACAAACTGGTGGTGCAAGAGAGACCTCGCAACCAGGGCAAAAGAAGGAGAGGTTATGCGTAGTTGGCATGTATATTATTTCTATAATAGAACATCCTATGGGATAGTGTTGCATTACTACACTAAAATTTGTTCCATTCCTCGAAGCTCTTCAACTGGGAACAAGCTACCACTTATTGGTAAAGGATGATGCCCTGAGGTTTTGCAATAGTGTGATTACTCATGTCTTCACCACGTGCTTGACACGGCTTCGGAACCGTGGGGTTACCGAACTGTCGGTGTTCACCAGTGCTCATCCCGACCACTGTCCCTTCGCACGTGCTGAAACTCGGGTACCAAAGACTGTAGACCCTTGCTGAGATTACGACTCGAGTACAAGTATACCTCAAGATCACCATGTTGCATGTTAAGGTTTACTGATTATCTTCAAAATACCATTCAACATGATTTCTATGCATTGCTTGTAGAGTAGCTATCCAGGCAACGGTACCAGCCACAATCGCCCATCCTGAGACCTGCGCACTCACTCCAGTCACTCCGCTCGACGTGTGTGGAGTTAGGCCACCCGTAACAAGTACAAGCAGTCCATCAAACTGTTGGCAGATCGATGTCCGCGCCGTAAATTCTGGTGCCTAACCACAAGTGGGAAGCTATTCGATCTCGCTCGGTAACTGCGCCCCACTCTCGCAACCACGACAGACCTTCACTCAACGTCCTAATATACAGGTACTTATTACGGCTCGCATGGTCTGCAGAATACCCGTCTGCGTTCCGACATGAGTATGGTCGAAGCTGGCACAATGAATCAGTCGGACGGCCCAAGGCCTGCCTCTTCCAACAATACAGAGCCCAGGAAAGCAATTGATCCGAGACGAGTGTTGGCATGCGGTACATGCCGAAAGAGGAAACTCAAGTGTGACAGCAAGAGACCGAAATGCTCTACATGTGCGCGACTTGGTCATACTTGCGAGTATGATGAAGTGCGCAAGAAGAGTGGTCCGAAGAGAGGATACGTGAAGGAGCTCGAAGCTCGCTTGAAGCAGGTCGAAACTCTGTTGACTACACAGCCAGATACCGACATTGCGCCCACTCAACAGCCTCTACCTACGCCGCCTGTGAATGGCATGGATATATTCAATGTAACGACATCCACTGGGCAGCCATCTTCGATGCAACAGGAGGCAGAAATGGTTGATCCCGGCCTGAGCATCGGCAATGACTTCGGTCTTGGTGGCATTGATAACTTCAATTGGGATATGATCTCTCTTGGACTTGAAGAGCCACTTCCCTCGCAGGACATTATGGATGAATTGTACGAGATATACTTTACCAAGGCACACCCGTCGATGCCGATAATACACAAACCACGCTTCTTGGCTTCCTTGAACATGAGCTACCATCTGAGGCCGCCAATCTGCTTGAGATATATAATGTGGGCGCACGCTTGTGCTTTAACACCAAAATACAAGACCTCGGCCGAGCTATTCTACCAAAAAGCTCGAAAATACATTGAACAAGATGAGATGAAAGGGCATGGTGAAAGTTTCATCTCCGTACAGCATGGCCAAACCTGGAATCTGATTGTTACGTACGAGTTCAAGATGATGTACTTTCCTCGAGCCTGGATGAGCTGTGGACGTGCAACCAGGATTGTACAGTTGATGGGATTTCATCGACAAGATCGTGTTGGATTGGATGTGAAGCAGACAGTGGCGCCGCCAAAAGATTGGATCGAACGCGAGGAGCGAAGGAGGACCTTCTGGCTGTCTTACTGTCAGGATCGTTATGCAAGTGTAGGCACTGGTTGGCCTTTGATGATTGATGAACGCGATATCCTTACCAATCTGCCAGCAAGCGAGGAAGCCTTTATCACTGGCCGTGCCGAACCCACGCCCATGCTGTCAGATGTCATGGCTGGTCAAGGCTGCTCCGGTCTGTCTGCCTTTTCCGGTGTTTGCCTGCTCGCAACTGTCTTCGGTCGTAATCTGACCCATCTTCACCGACCCACAGAAGATGACAATGATCACGATCTTAATGGCGAGTTCTGGAAAAGACACCGTGGGCTCGACAATATCGTCCTCAACACATCACTTTCACTGCCAGGACATCTCCGATTACCATACGGTCTGTCCGACCCTAATATTATCTTCACTAACATGAGTATTCACTCGTGCGCGATCTGTCTCCATCAGGCCGCAATTTTCAAGGCTGACAAGCACAATTTACACGCCCAAATTAGTGCTGACTCGAAAAGACGATGTATAGTCGCAGCCGACCAAATCACAAACATCATGAAAATGTGCAGCCACCTAGATCTCGCACAATTACACCCGTTCGTTGCATTTTGCTTGTATGTGGCAGCACGTGTCTTCGTACAGTATCTTAAGTCGAAACGCGACGACAGCGCAGTACGTGCCTCGTTGATGTTTTTGTTATCAGCAATGAACGCGCTGCGACTTTTGCTGGGGCTTATGCCCCTAAGTATGACTATGTCTTTGGTATAAGCAAAACCAGCCCCGGTGGATCAGGATCACAAAGTGATCATCCGACTCCGTCAGGCTCGTCCGCTCACAACTCAGGAACTTCAAATACCTCGTTTTCACCGGATACACTGCCCTTCTCCGACCGCGCACGACGGAAGCCCAGTGAAGGCCCATTTCTTCCTGGTTTATTGGCTTCTCAGCCAGCAAGCGCTTCAGCAGCGGTAAACATGAACGAGAACAACTACTTTGCAAACAGCTACCATAGCACACAGAGGCACGGAAGTACAGAACAAGATACATCGACGATGAACAACAATCTAAACCGCACCAACTCATATAACGATATTGGCAACATTGTTAAAGGTAATGACCTTTCGTCAGGTTTCACTGGCCAAAGCTCGCAATTCACATCGGAACCCACTGGATTCACGCCCGTGCCATCGGGTTTCACTCCTGGCCCCAGCAGCGGTATGGGAACAGGATTGACGCCAATGAATTGGGATGACTTACAAATCGACGACAATAACCGATGGATGTTTGATCAGTGACGAGGAGCTCCGGACCTTCCACAATCGGACTGATTTTCAAAGAATATGCACGAGATACCCCAGGACAACGATCAAGTACGGATGGTACAAAAGGCGTCGGAGTTGTTTGCACGAAATGGAACGAATACTGGACATAGAATTGTATTTTCAAACTTCCCCTCTCAATTGACTGTTTTCTCACACAATTCGAGGCGTGTGTGTTTCTGACAGTGCTCGCTGCAGTCGTTAAGATCATTGCTTTCAAGCACTTTGAGATTTTGCCAAGAACTGTGTCTTTTGATGAACGATTTTGCGAACCAGTCAGTCACGGCTATTGGTGAATGCGGAATGCCTCAGACTAGTACGTACTGCAAGTCGCGACCGGTCTGAAGTGTGTAAAACATGCAACCTACCAATATACTGGAACACGCAACCACATGATTCTGACACAAACTCCGCAACGTCGACAGTTGGTACCTCTTGCACTTCTTCCTACCCCTCTCCCCCCTTTTTCTTGAATTCACGCCCAACCCGACGTCCTGGCCTGTTCTCGAAAGCCACGGAATCACCACGGTTAGACAGCATAGTACTCTAGTATAGACCATTACCTCAGAAAAGCATGACCTCCTTCCTGTCAAAAACTCGTCCTATACTCAAGGGGTGCACTAGTACCGACTACCCAATCTTATCAACTTACCTCCTATTCCACCATCATTCACTCACCGTACGCCATACACTAGATTCACCCATCAACAATATACTTCTCATCCACCTCCAAAAGTACCCCTGCCGGCGGTGGCGGTGCACCTCTTAACGCCCTCGACCGCCCCGTCTCCTCCTATCTTATCCGTTGCTGCGGATCGTGCACGAATTCGCATGATCGGAATTTACGGTTCTGGAAGCCGCATGCTAGATACGCAGATCCATTCGTCGGCACACACCAACGGTCATTTCGTTTTCACCATAAGGTATGGCTCAACAAAAGAGACTATTAAGTAGTACTCATACCGTGCCCTCGAACAGCAAAGTCCTCCCAATCCCCAATAAGAAAATGAATGAAATGCCCCTGCGTAACAAGCACCACTTCCGCTCCGTCACTAGCCTGACTAGCCAGATAGCGCAGTAATTTCTCCGCACGCCGCGATACGCTGTCATGGTCGGGCGCTTATGGACCGGTTTTAGTGTGCCAGTTCTCGGGGACGTGTGATAGGTTGATTTTTGAGAGGACATTGGTGTCGGTTAGACACGCTTGCAGAGTTGAGAGGGGCAGGCCAGTGTCGAAGGGGTCTGTGCCGGTTTCTTGGGCCAGGGCGAGGAGTGTGACGGTTGATTCTGGGAAGGCGAGGAGGGCTGTTTGGAGGGCGCGGCGAAGGGGAGAGGAGTAGATTTTTGGGGGTGGAGAGTCAGGATCGGGACGGAGGAATGTGCTGTGGAGGGAGTGGGATTGGGTTGTGGCGTGGGGCGTTAGGAGGGGGTCTGGGATTGTGCCGTTGGAGGCGGAGATGTTGTGGTAGGCCTAGGACGGGCTTGTTAGGGGTTGGATGAGAGGGTTGTTAGGGAGGAGAGATGGGGGGGTATACTTCGCCGTGACGGATTATGTGGAGGAGGCCTGGCATAACGAGGGGTGGAGTGGTAGGTTTTGTGGTGGGTGGTTAATAAGCGATAGGGGCAGTTGACAGCTCAAGTACCTCTTGTCTCAAAGTCGTAGGATTGTGCATTGCGTGGCTTCTCTTTAGGTCGATTTAGAGTCCTTTGCTTGGAACTCTAGATTTTAGTAGAACTAATGGTGAGCTGTTCCCATGGCCACAGACTCCGAGGTTCTGGATCAACACGTTTGGGTGATTCGTCGTGATCTCTTCACTTGATGTTGGACAGAGGACCTCCAGGAGCTGAGCTTTGGACCTTTCAGCCGAGCAAAACATCGTTGCTGTCTTTACCACGTTGGAAATCGCTAAAATTAATTGGCTCGTAATCCTCGCGAGAATGTCGTGCATATGCCATCTGAATCAGCGCCTGTCAGAAGTTTCTGGGATGATATTAGTAAGTCCTGGTGCTTACAGAGGCAGTTTGGTATGTTAGAAAACAAGGAAGGTGGCAAGACTTGGACACGAGGTCAGTCGTGACTTAAGGTCGACTACTTAACTTAGTTGGAAAGGCTGCGCGATCTCTGGAAGCACGTGATGTCATTACCCCTTTCTGTACTAATAATGACTGGCAGCTATGATCTTGCGGTCTGAACATATCATACTGGGTTCATTCTGCTGTGGAGAAGTACTTCTCCGTCTGTCCCTCTTCCTGTTCCGCATATTCCTCCACGCGCAAGCTTGCTACCAATCCTCTCGCAGCCACCAAGGCAAATCCACCTGGTCATCACTCCAAACTTCTAAACAGTAAATAAGTGTTCTTGCTCTCGCCTCGTCGATCCCAGCATCCACGAATGGCTCAAGGTCTCTGTCGACGTACTGATCAGCCCAAATGTATATCTTATCTTCTACCTCCCGCTCCAGCAGTAAGACCAGGTCCGTGAAGTTGTCGCCTTCAGTTTCGTAACGGACCTTCCAGTATGTGGCTGTCTGCCTTATTTGTTGGAAGGCTGTGTCTGTAGTTGTTTTCGTGGAAAGGGTTGACAGGATCGGATTCAGTCCGCCGACGAGGAACCATGATCGTATACCATACAGGCACCAATCTTGTTCTTCTCTGGGTAGTGTCTCGAGAGTGCCTCGGAACTTTGGACTGGCTTCCACCACGTATTGGCACAATAACGCGCAATACATGAGAATGATTTTCTGAATTGGTGTGAAGGTTTCAAAGATTCCGGTGTCAGGCAAAGATCTGTCGGACAAGTGCCACATTTTTGCGTAGAGTAGTAGGCCAACATTTAGTATATTTTTCCAACCGTTGAGTAGAATGGTGCCGAGATACTCGAAATCACCAACAACTTTTTCTATGCTGTCGATCAATTTCCGAGACTGCTCCTGATAATTAGTGAACTTGGTGACTCGGTCAAGACTTGTCCATTCCATGTTATTCAGAAACTGTGTTTCAAGTGGAAGATATCGTTCACAGGCTTTACGCACGCGTACTGGATCGTGAACAATTTTCTTGAAGTGTTGGGATGTTTTGCCAAGATGCAAGAGAGCTTTCAGGTCTTCGCTGTTGGTAGGATTGAGTTGATCGACGATATGAAATTGGACCTCGATTGAGAGAGTGGAGAGCTGTACGGTGGCATCGAAACCAAGTCCAAGCGGGTTCTGGGTTGCACGACGAGTTGAGAACATGATGTCCAGTAAATTTGGACCTGGTGAGCAATGGGAAGGGAGAATCCATGGTAGCGAATATACATTTATAAGTTGTTGGCTTCATGGTGACCTATATGCCTGGAGAGTGAAACAGCTGTCTGAAGTATGTTGACGCGTCATGTGTGAAATAAGAGCAGTGGTGATTGTTCCAGTCGACTCGGTTCACGCGCCGAAGTGTTAGGTTGCACTCGCAATATCATTGAACGATCTTGTTCGGTATCACTCTTTCGCGCCAGCCATGATTTCCCAGCTTCTATCGTTTCTGTAGAGGTGCTTCATCCTAGTCAATGAATAGTGCAAGTATGCTTGTGTTCACATTAGCTTTCGCAACATTTTAAGGCGGTTCTGTTATATTCTCGTAGGTGCCAGTGTGATTTCATTCTGTCTGCAACCAGACAGGCTAGATCACTATAAAGGTTACACCCAAACCATTAAATCAGCCACGGAAGTGTTTGCTTTGAGGTTTTGTTCTCTCATCAAACACTTGTTGTCTTTGCCTGGTAACGTTTGAACAATCAGAATCTGACCATCCTTCTGTAGGGTATCCATGGTCTTGTGTATTTCGATCTACCCCTCTCCGACAAGACCCACCATTCGGCTTGAAGCATCTTCTTGCACTAAAGTGTCGAAAAGTGGCCTCAGGACGTCTGCCGCTTGTTGGAAGCAAAAACCTTTCCGCAAAGGTAAGCCTTTGGAATTAACCGCTTGATATAGACCACGTTCCAACGAATAGAGTTTAAACAAGCTTGCATGTAGACAAGAACATCTTAGACAAGAAGCGCTGCCCCTTTGCTTTTGTCGGAGATAGCATTCCACTTGAAATGATGTGACGACAAATATGACAATCAGAGACGCCATGACGAATATGATTGACACTGCCAACAATAGTAGTATCGAAGAACGTCGCCATACCAACTGACACAGATTTCTTCCACGTACACCGTATCAACGGCTCCGTACTGTGGCATGTACAAGGTGAGCAGATTGTGAGCGCGTCCCATCGTGATAAGCACGTAGTGAAGCCGGCACTACCATACTGCTTTCACAACCTGGTATACCATCACTAGGAGCGTTGGTCAGAACCAAGGTCGCGACAAGGTGTGACAAGAACGAGAAAGCTAACGCTGATCAAACAACGCGAAGGACAATCAGACGTATGAGGCACCAAACGAGGCAGGAGTGACCGATTCACCACATATTACCACGTGACCAAACACAATATCCCTCGCTGCACTTTCCCCACCAAGGTCTTGAAACATTTCCATCGCATCTCAAAGTACCTACTCTCTCTACACCTACAACCCACCACCACATTCCCGCCCACAAACCACACCCACATCCACACCACCCGCACCACATTGGCCCTCCACCCATTCCAAACAACCACCACAAAAACAGCCAGGATGTCCTCCCGCGAAACCTACACCTACCCAACCAACACCCAAACCACAACCAGCGCCTCCGGCTTCGACTACAGCACCTCAGCCTCCGGCTCCAACAAAGTGCAATACGTGTGCGGCGAGTGCGCGACGAAGGTGTCTCTGGACAAAGATGATAAGATTCGGTGTGCGGCTTGTGGTCATCGGGTGCTTTATAAGGAGAGGACTAAGAGGTGAGTTTTTGAGTTCCTGTGGATCGTGGTGGGTGTGTGAGTAAGTGAGTGGATGAGGGCTGACGTACTTGGGGTATTAGGATGGTGCAATTTGAGGCGCGGTGATTACGATATGGTGTGATATGATGTGAGTGAGTGAGGTTGGGTTGGTGTTGAGTTGAGGTGTGAGACGGCGTTTGAACAAATTTCAAGATTACGATGGTGTTACGGCGACAAGGGCTGGAGATCTGAATTGGACTGGGTGAGGGAGAAGCACGGAGTTTATGGAAGATGGGATAAAGACTTTTGATACCCATGACTCTATGCTCCATGCGAGTCTATGCTGGGGAGGCGATGCTATTCGTTACCTCGATGAACTTCTCGAATTCTTCCCATGCCTTTCCACTTTCGATGCACCATCTCGCTAATCGTGCGCCTTCCTTCCATCGTCCACCAGCTGGTCCTCGTTCTTTCACAACTTCTCCGCCAGCGAAAGGCTCGTCCGATTCTGTGATCCCACTTACAACAAATAATGCCGCAATGTTCATAAGAACGAAATGCAAAATTGGATGTTCATGATCCATTTCATTCCGCAGTATGCTCAACAGCACCTTCGCATTCTCTTTCGGTCCTTTGCCACCTCCAACCTCCGACAACGCATGCGTCGGGAAGCCAAAGTCAGACGGCTCTATCGAGAACGTTTCGAGCTGGGAGATGTACTTTGGTTCCTCGTCATCGGACCAATCGTTGTCGTCTTCCTCTTCTCCACTAGTATTGTTGTTGCCATTTTGATTGTATTTTGGATTGGGAACTTCTTTAAGCCACCAGCAATTTGTTCTCCCGGCACAGCTTATCTCGTCGAGATCTTCGGCACCGCAGACTACCATGGCTTTAGTAGTTCCAGTTGTCTGAAGGGCCTTGGCGTAGACTGGACCTAGTTCTTGGTATGCGACACCTAGTACACGAACCTCAATCAGATTGTGAACTGGGTTCGCGAGAGGGCCCATAAGATTGTATATCGTCCGCAAGCCTAGCTCTTTTCTAACTGTAGCTGCATACCTCATCCCGCTGTGGAAGTTTGGTGCGAAAAGGAAAGCATAGTTTCCCTCTTCGTATGCAGCTGGAACGTGTTCTGCCGTCAACGCTTCGAGTACAGGCGCCTTTGGCTGCACCGCCTTCAACACATCCGCGCTCCCACTCATGCTCGTTTGAGCTTTGTTCCCGTGTTTTGCCATTGCAAGCAGCGCGCTCGCGACGATGCTAGCTGTCGTAGAGATATTGAACGTCGACCACGCATCTCCGCCTGTACCAACTATATCACACAAGCCACCTTTGTATGCGCCTCGAGCACGTTTTCGCTTACCGAGAACTTGCTGTATCTTTTGCTCGTCGATGGGCGCGCTAGCATCACGCATCTCTTCGGCACATTTTGCTATGACTTCAGGGTGTTTATCGAGGCCAGTGGAACATAGTAGTGTCAGCAGCGATGCGAGCTGGGTACCAGATATTCGGTTCTCAAACGTTCGAGCCCATGCCAGCGCAATTTCGGAAGCAGGTATTGGCAGGTTCGCTGCGTATGGAGGTGGTGGAAGCGCTACTAATCGTTTGAGTAGTGGTGCTATTGATATGCGTTCTGGTTGAGACTCCGTACCTGCTGTGGCCGTGAGCACATTTGCGACAGAGGTAGGGAGGATTTTAGAGAGCTGAGAGGTCATGATGAGAATGGTAGAGAGTGTCGTTGTGAAACTGGAGCTGCTGGGAGGAGAAAGCTTTGCTCGTCCACTAGCTTGGGGCTATATTTTCGTTGCACGAGTTCCTTGTGAAAGACACCTTAGGCTTGCGGTGAGTCGGAATGTCAGCCAAAATGTTGATGGAGGGGTGAGCTCCATTACCCGGAGTTTAGCCAGTAGCGTTATCGATTATGTATCCTAAATGATTACATGTACCTTAGTCAGTATCTCTGTCCCGGCTGCACTGGCAGAAGTTTCGCTAGTACAGTATCGTCTTTCCGAGGGTAGATACATTTCGGTGACTGAGACCATGTCAGTCAAGATTTGACATGCCTCGGTGCATGTGTAGTAAAACCTAATCAGGTTCAGGCTAAGGCGATGGCCCCTGACAAGACGACAATATTGCTGCAAGGTGTTCTGGTCATGGTCTGCTCCCTAGCTGGTCCGTGGCGTAGTCTGCCGCCGATTCGACAAGTCGTCGTGCTGTATGAGCCATTCCTCCGGCAGGTTTGGGACGGGGTTTGTGCTCTCATCAAGCCTGAAAAAACAGACGTTGTCAGGAATGCCGTCTTTGATGTATACGCCATCAGCAGAGTATTCAGAACGTCTCGAAGTAACCGATTTCGAGGAAGTCTGCTTCAACCTGGAGATCCATGTTGTCTCGTTCCCGTGCCAACATATTTGCAGGTTTTGACGTAGTCTCGCTAATGCTTCGTTTCCAGTCATCGGCGCACCCGGTCCTTCATTGACAACGTTTCTCTGTACACGTGTCAGAGGTTTATATAGACGACCAAGATCATGATAAACTTCAAAGACGACTTCAGCATAATACCAGACATGGTAGACAATCCACTTGCTCCCCCCGTGGTTCTCGTGAGCTTTGACTCTCGCCCGGCACTGCACCTCTGTGGCACAGACCTGGCATTTTAGCAACTTTGGATGATAAATCCAACCTTGGGGATAATCTTTGTAGGGGGAAGATGGGGATCGCTTGGAGGTCCGTCGGTCTTCTTTGACATACAGCCTGTCAACCATGTTGCGAAATAGTGACACTGCAGCCGACTCCGTTACATGGTTACAGATGTCATGTCTGAGGTGTTCAGGGTTGGGTGTCCAGTATGGCTTGGTATTAAAGATACTTGTAGTCCATGTTGTTTGACGTCCGACCATCAAATTATGGTAATTCGTTAGTTTGGGTACCACCTTCCTCTTCAACACATTATCTTCACCGCCATAATCCACTTCAAGGATAGGCAACCGGAAGCCATACTCTGGACCGAACAGCTCACCTCGAAGCACGAGGCGACGAATCTCTTCGGACACATGCCACCTTGCGGGGGTTTGTTCGCTAGTAGTAGTCCACGGATGGTGATAGCGCAGGCCACCGCTCGTTGAGAGACTACAACAGAAGCTGTTGATAGGGTCAGAGGGGGAAAGAACCACACCGGTGTTCCGCCAGGAACGAAGTTTGGCCCATGCTGGATCACCGAAGGATGAACAATCAGGCCCATGTAAGCAAGCAATGAATTCAGGAAGATCATGCTCCAAAAGGACAAGAAAATTGAACTTTTCCTCCAGGTCTGTGAAAATGGGTAGTTCGTGTAGATCAGCCAGCAGTGTGTAGGTGGTCTTACATGTTAGTGCAAAGCACCAAATTTGCGCTTTGGTTAGGAACGGTATCATGTAAAGGAATAGTTCTGTAGGCAGGCTAAATATTCCTGATGTCGCTAACGATTGATGCTCTGTGGTTAGAGAGGTCTGAGTACGAAGCTGGGTGGTGCCACGTTTCTGGCTTGCAAGAAGGTTAGGTCGTTTGTTAATGGTCAATGCTGAAAGGGCTCTTTTGAAGCGCTTGTTTACCAGGACACCAGAATTCATTGGGTCAGACAGTTTGAAATATAGATAAGTTCGTGCTAGCTAGATTTAATATGCTCGTAGTGTGAACTTTGCCACTTTCTGTATGTCAAATGTAATGGAAGACCTAGGATGAACAGAGGTCATGGCTGCTGGGTTTACATACATATAGAGGTCTGCGGAGGACCGCAACAAGTTTCCCTCGTAGGAATGGTGTGATACAATGAATAAGGCTCCCTCACGTTGGCTGAACCCTGAGCCAGAAGAAGGGGGTAAGTATCCTACCTAGGTAGGTATTGGGGGTGATCTTGACAAAAACATATTGTTCTCAAAAGTCACGTATGAGTGGTTAAATATCGCTTACACCTTCCGGACACGGTATAAATCACTGAAGATCCCGTCAGTCTACCAATTAGAAGGATGAAATAACGCGGCCAGACAGCGATATCTTACCAAATCACCGTATTGATTGCGTCCTGTAATTCTAACATTGTCAAATTCAACCTTCAAGATACCTTGATCAGCGTCGAAGTCGCGGCGACTTCGGTAGACATCTCAAGGCGGTAGATTATCCGTTCTGCACTGTAGGCTAAGACTACGGATACCGATGCCGTCCACGTCCGCAGAGCTTCGGAAATTCCAAGACTCAATTACTTTTACCCATTGAAGACGAACCCAAACCCAATACACCGTGACTGTATACTGTCGTTAATATTGCGCTTCCATCCTCGGTCTGTACACCTCAAGATGCCTCCCCGACTTCAACTTCGCTCCTTTGCAGACCTCCAAAACTCCTCATCGACATTCATTTGCACGCGTTGCCGAATTCAGAGCACAGCAACATACGCAACAGCAGCTTCAGTAACAACTCCAGCACCTACCGAATCACAAATCCAGACCACTTCATCAACGGTCCAGCGACACTCCCCTGTGAACCCTCCATCCCACCGCGATCCCAAATATCGAAAGTCCCAGCTGCTACGATCCTACGTTTCACTTCTACAAACAACTCCTCTCATAATTCTTTTCCAACACAATAATCTCAAGGCCCTAGAATGGGCATCTATTCGCCGCGAACTTGCCGTCGCACTACAAAAGGTCGATGACGGACTTTCCGCCCAAAACCCTGAGACACACACACCTGTGAGCGATGCGATCAAGCTTACCGTTATACGGACGAACATCTTCGAGCCTGCGTTAAGGATAACAGAATACTTCAAGCCAGGAGCCACAGGAGAAGCACTTGTGCCAGCCGAACCTCAAGGTCTAGAAGATGAAAAGCTAGATCCGAGCTTAACACACGCGCTATCCCGCGCCGCACACACAGTCTCCAAACAACACCATAGCCAGCACCCTCTCTCACCCCTCCTCACCGGCCCCATCGCAGCCCTGACATTCCCAACCGTAAGCCCACAACACCTAAAAGCGGCACTCAGCATCCTCGCGCCAAAATCGCCAGCATTCCCAGCACCAACAAGACGAGCTAGGCCAGCGTACCACGAGCTGGCAGTACAGGATGGACTAAAGAAGCTCATACTGCTAGGCGCGCGCATAGACGGTGAAGTTTTCGATCAAGAAGGCATCAGATGGGTCGGTAGCATAGATGGCGGCCTCGACGGATTACGAGCACAGCTGGTCGCAATGCTCCAGGGCTTCGGCGCGGGAATCACGACTACACTGGAGACTGCAAGCAGAAGTTTATGGTTCACGATGGAGGGGAGAAGGAGGATGTTGGAGGAGGAAGCGGCGCCTAAACAGCCGGATGCAGCTGCAGAGACGGCAGAGACAGCAGAGAAGAAGGAGTAAGGACAGTCTGTGGATTAAGTCTTTCAATGCACTATACGTGACTGCAGCTCATATATCGAGAGCATTTGGAATTTGCGGTCCAGCCTTCTCATGCGCTACAGATGGTCGCGAGACCGCTATGTTAACCATTTCGGGCCAGGAAGCGAGGCGAAATAGGAAGCTTGCTGTGGGACTCCTGGTGCACGTTTATATCGCAATTTAGGGCAGTGAACCCCACGACCAGGAACGGAGATCACGGCATCTCCAGAAACCGCGACTTATAGTGCGAAACGTCAGGCGACTATTCAAGTATTTTGACCTTGTATGCTCGAAGAAGTCGAGATACACAAGTCTATCGCCTGATGGGGAAGGATGAGCGGGAGTCGAGATGTATAGTATTGTAGTGTAGTAATCTGTACCAAATAACACAGACCGTTGCTTGCTTTCGCCAATGGACAAAACAAATGGGTATACGATACAGGAGACCTTAGTTTTGACGATACTACATACATAAATACATACACGCGCCTTCCCACCTGTCACATAGGCCTGCGCAGCAGGATTGTTTGTTCCCCCTTGGCATACACTTGAGAACGCCGCAAAACACTGGTTGTACATGGAAAGATGCACGTTGTGCAGTTCATGATTTTGAACGTGGCTGGGGAGAGCTCGGGAGTGCGAGCATCAACTAAAGAAATGCTGGCCGCATAAGTAGGTATGAATCTCATAAGCTGAGGGTGTTGTTCAGGAAACTAATAGGCGGGAGTTAACGGCATCCAGCTCGAGCCTCGGGCGCGTGGTAGGTGAGATCAGAGATAGGTTCTTGAGGTTGACAACGATCGAGCTTCGGAATATGATTCGAAACCAGCAGACTCAAGCGTTATCGATGTGAAAAATGGTGGAGTTACGTAGCCTTCTCCTTCCGTACACCTGGTTCTCTGCCGTACACTGATTTGTGTTCTTCGATGTATCGGTTATGTTCTCCTTGATACATGTCTGCATATTTCTACACAATGTTAGCCAGAAACACTGCCAATGTGGGCAAAACGTTACTCACCTTCTTGTCTGTGTCGCTCAGCGCTTTCCATTCTTTAGCAATCAACTTAGCTGATTCGGCTATGGTCATGCGTGCAAAATCGCCAGAAGCATGTCGATCTTTGGTGAATTGACCGTATTGTGTCATAGGTCGTTTGACAAGTCTGTCGTCTTTAAGAGGCGGGTACTTGTTAGTGTGTTTTGAATTCGGGTATTTCTCCTTGTACATCCTCTTCAACTGGTTTCTTGCATTGTTGGCGTCACGGATCTGTTCTGGACTGTACTGGTTTAGCCATCTCTTGTATGCTTGGTCGTTCTTCTCCTTTGCTAGATGAGATTCGTGGTTGTAATGCTGCGACAGCTGTTAGCTAGAACGAGACAAGGGAACGGTATAGACTCGCCTCCTTTTGTTCTGGGGTGAAGTCTTTGAGCTTTTGGGCTGCTTCCTTAGTTCTGTTTTGACATTCGACAAGAGAGGCGGCAGGTTGATTTTGGTTGGTTTCTGTGAAGAGGATGTGCCAAGGTGTTGAAGGTAGAGCTTTGGGAGTGTCGAGAAGGGCTTGTGCTTTCAGTTCTCTTTCACGTGTTCTGCGCTTTTCCGCTACCGCAGTCTTGGACGGTGCTTTCTTTTCTGCTTTCTTTACTGCTTTCTTGGCAGTCTTCTTTGGTTTTGGTGAAGCATCCGCTTTAGGTTTCCGACCGACGTTCTTCTTCCCTTCTGCTGTTTTCGGCCCCGGCTTCTTTGGTGTAGTAGTCTTAGTTGTTCGTCGTGCAGGAGTTCGGCCAGTATGTGCTTTAGGACGGCCCACCGGACGTGGAGAGGTGGAAGTTGCATAGCTTCTGGATGTCAAAGCACTTATGCGATCCCATTGAGGCGTTAATCTTGCAGATGTTGGACAAAAACCGTTCTCGTTTCTTCGGTCAGCGCGTGTCTGCCATGGTTTGCAACCGAATCGCGTGACGACTTGGAAAGTCCGACTAGCGAATTTTGCTGATAGGGCGCGATTCAAAGGGACGGCGACCGTCATCGTAGATTCAGTTACAGCCAGGAGCGTCAATGCAAGAGACGATCGTGAGGTCTGTAACCTCTGTCGACAATACTGGGAGGTTGGGACTATCAGTCGCGTACCGGATTGCCAAGCAGTCTCTCAACTACGTCAACCCGGGAGAGCTTAACATGCAGCTGGAATAGGAAAGCGCGGCCAAGTTTAATAAGCACCGAGCACGTGACTTATATACTTGTGGCTGACGAAAGTGGGCATCGGGATCTTTTGCGCATTCACAACGACAAGGCTACAGATTCAGCGCATCTTCTCTACCGATCTCAAAGATTTCACGCTACCCTCACAGATATACAGGCTACAAACCGCAGTGTTATCCGACTTCTTTCGTTAGACTGCGCTTAGTTTCTGCCATTGGCGGTCTTGGTTGTCTGGCGTAACATCAAAAGTCTGGTAATACAAGCGGATTTCACAGTAAACCTCACTTGTCCGCTGCCACTTCAAGATGGCTAGGTATGGGGACACTCGCTCACCATCACCTGTAGGAAGCACATTTTCGTCCTCAAAACGAAGCCGGAGAGAAGACAATCGCCACGAAAGGAGTCGACGAGATGACGACCGATCCCATCATAGGCGGAGACGCTCTCGCTCCAAAAGCCCTGAGGTAGGAAAACACAGATGCACCGGTTCGTCAAAGGAATGGTTTATTGACAGTTCGCAGAGACGCAGATATGACCGGGAAAGAGACCGAGACCGTGATCCTGAGCGTGATCGGGATAGAGACTATCGTCGTCGAGATCGTTCGGTAGACAGGCGACGCGAGGATCGCTACGATAGAGACAGGTACAGTTCACGAAGAGAAAGGTCCCGTGACCGCCGAACATCCAGAGACCGCAATGACGGACGACTCAGTCGAAGCCCGGAACGTGAGCACCGGTCGAAGAGAGATGACTCTGTCAATCACAGAAGAAGAAATCTTTCTGCTGACTCGAAAAAGCGTAAGAGGGAGTACAGCCGTGAGCCTCCCTCCAAGAAGGACTCTGGCTTGGCGTCGAAAGAGGTATGTTCTCCCATGACACAAGATAGAAGCAGTACTCATGCAAACACACAGAATTCGAAGCCGGCAACTCCATCCGCGGAAGACGAGAAGGCCGCTCGATTGAAGAAGCTCGAAGAATGGAAACGGAAGCAAGCCGCTGCACTACAGTCTCAAGCATCATCTCCAAAACCCGCCGCTTCACCGAAAATAGACACATCGCCAAAGACACCTACAACTACAGCCCCATCTGTCATCAAGCCTCAGACTCAACTTGCCAAGAAGCCACTAGGTGCTGATGAAATCAAGCAGCAGGCGTTACCCAAAGGAAAGAAGATACAGTCTCAGCCTGCCAAACTTAATGCTCTTCCGTCAGTTTTGAAAGCTCCCACTACATCATTGAAAGCCAAGGGGAACTTAAGTGGCTTCAGTATTGGAGGAAAATCACAAGCTGAGGGCCCAGTGGGCAAGAAGGAACTGGATTTTGACGAGGACGACAATACTAAGAGAAAACTAGAGAAACTACCCACCCTTGCAGACGTTGAGGCGAATGGTGAAGATGTCGAGGTGAACGGCGATGACGATGGTGACGACGATGTTCACGATGATGAAGCAGACGAAGAATCTCTTGCCGCTGCACGAGCCGCAGCTGAGCAAAGAAGTCGGGCCGAACAGGCGGAAGATGCAGCTATGGCAGAACCAACAGAAACTGTACAGGACGAGAGTATGGATGCAGAAGAAGAAGAAGAAGAAGCTGATCCACTTGATGCTTTCATGCAGGACCTGTCTGCTCGACCAGCGAAGACTACCGTGTTCAAAGGCAAGACTGTTATGAATATGAAGCCGAAATCTCAGGAACCCGAGTCTTTCTTCAACGAGGATGACGTTGAAATGACTGCTGTTGACGAAGATGATCCCGACAACTTCATGGCAAAAGCTGAAGAAATAGCGAAGAAGAAAAAGAAAGATATTGGTGTTGTCAACCATGCTAAAATACAGTACGATTCATTTCGAAGCAATTTCTATTCCGAACCTGTCGACATGCAAGATTGGACGGAAGATGATGTTGCCAACCTGCGTATGGAGCTTGACAACATCAAGGTCCGAGGTCTCGATGTCCCTAAACCTGTTCAGACTTGGGCTCAGTGTGGTCTCGGTGTTCAAGTATTGGACGTCATCCAAACACTCGGATATGCAGCACCTACAAGCATCCAAGCTCAGGCTATTCCGTCAATTATGTCTGGCCGAGATGTTATCGGTGTTGCCAAAACTGGTTCTGGCAAAACAATAGCATTCCTGCTGCCCATGTTCCGTCACATCAAAGACCAGCGACCCCTTGAATCACTTGACGGCCCGATAGGTCTAATTCTCAGCCCGACTCGAGAACTTGCCACTCAAATTCACAAGGAGTGTAAGCCATTCTTGAAGTCTCTGGGCCTGCGAGCCGTCTGTGCCTATGGAGGAGCGCCAATCAAAGACCAAATAGCAGAATTGAAGCGAGGTGCTGAAATAGTGGTATGCACCCCTGGCCGGATGATCGATCTCTTAGCTGCAAACAACGGGCGAGTTACCAATCTCAAACGTGTCACACATCTTGTGCTCGATGAGGCCGATCGAATGTTCGATATGGGCTTCGAGCCACAAGTAATGAAGATTCTCGCCAATATTCGTCCTGATCGCCAGACTGTTTTGTTTTCGGCAACTTTTCCGAGACAGATGGAGGCACTTGCCCGAAAATCCCTTAACAAGCCGGTTGAGATCATTGTCGGTGGCCGAAGTGTTGTAGCGCCTGAGATCACTCAAGTTGTGGAAGTGCGTGCAGAAAGCACAAAGTTTGTGCGACTTCTTGAGTTATTTGGTAAGCTCTATGAAGATGAGGCCCACGAGGACTACCGAGCTTTAGTCTTTGTGGATCGGCAGGAGTCCGCGGATGGTCTTCTCGGGGAGCTAATGAAGAAGGGTTATCCCTGCGGGTCAATTCATGGCGGAAAGGACCAGATTGATCGAGACACAACGATCGATGATTTCAAGAAAGGCGCTATACCAATAATGATTGCAACTAGTGTTGCGGCTCGAGGTCTGGATGTCCAGCAGCTCAAGCTTGTCGTCAATTACGATGCACCGAATCATCTGGAAGACTACGTACATCGTGCTGGTCGAACAGGAAGAGCAGGCAATACTGGCACAGCAGTGACTTTCCTCACTGAGGAGCAAGAAAGATATGCCGTGGACATTGCCAAAGCATTGAAACAGAGTGGTCAGAAAATACCAGAAGCTGTTCAAAAACTGGTAGACAACTTCATGGAAAAAGTCAAAGCTGGCAAAGAAAAAGGTTATGTTGGCGGCTTTGGTGGTAAAGGTCTCGAGCGTCTTGACCAACAACGTGACGCTGAAAAAGCTCGGGAACGCAAAACCTACAAACCAGGTGATGAAAAGGAAGAGGAGGAAGAAAAGGACGACGTCACAGAGGCCAAAGTTGGCGACGACATCTTTGCAAAAGCAGCCTCAAGTGTTGGAGCTCGAGACGCACCAGCTCCATCCGTACCTCAACAACTGGTTGGTGTGCCTAAGGGTATCGATCTTGACGGCGCGATCATTGTGCACAGGACGGAGAGACCTGCCGCTTCGGCTGGCAATCAATCCCAAATGGACAAAGTCGCAGCTGCTGTTGCCGGAATCAACGCCAAGCTCAGCAAAGCAGGTGTCATGCGCTCTGGTGTGCCGATTGACAATAAAGGACCTGACGCTGGTGCGTTCCATGCTACACTTGAGATCAACGACTTCCCACAGCGAGCACGATGGGCTGTCACGAATCGAACAAATGTGGCGAAGATTCTGGAGAGTACTGGCACGTCTATTACCACCAAAGGCAATTTCTATGGTACTGGCAAAGAACCAGGACCTAACGATTTGCCGAAGTTGTACATCCTGGTTGAAGGTGATACTGAACTGGTGGTACAGCAAGCTATGAGAGAACTCATGAGGCTTCTAAAGGAGGGAACCATGAGTGCAGCTGAGGTTGGTGACAACCGAGCTGGAGGTCGATATTCTGTAGTTTAGAACTAGTCTCCTGAGAGACGCTTCAATTGATTTTCAATTGTAGTATCCAACTAATCGTTCAGACTTGGTTCCTGATGTAAGATCCCAATTTGGGATAGAGATCGCTGCCCTCCGCGCCATCAATGGCCGGTCTAGTTGGCACCAGTATTCTCCACGGTGCCCTCCTCGGCATTCTCTTCGATTTCCTCTGTAGTGCCCTCCACGGTGCCCTCCGCAACCGTCAAACCCTCCACCCCCTCCACAATCTCAGCCTCCGCCTCCGCCGTCTCCCTCCTCTCCCTCGCAGCAATCCAACGCGCTATCATTCCCGCCGTCCCCTCCAGATCGATCCCCTGATAACTCCTCCCCTCCTCATCCCACAAATACGGAATCCGAAAGCCCATTGAGACACCCACGTCCGCCATCAACAGACACAACGAAACTTGCGCGTGCGCTTCGTATTGGTTGCGGATGCTGATGAGGTATGAGAGGACGTCGTGGTGTAGGGCTGTGTCGAAGGGTGGGAGGGGGAGGTCGAAGTCGAGGTCTTCGGTGTCGTTGCTGATGGTGGTGGTGGCCGTGGTGGTGGTGGGGATGGGGGCGTATTGGGTTTTGAAGCGCTTATAGAGGGGTTGGTTGTGGAGCAGGGCGAGGGAGACGTGGTGTTGGGTTTTGTGGGTGATGGCTATGGTTGTGGTGGTGTTGTTGGGGAGGTGGAGGTGCCAGGTTGGGTGGTGACGGTTGTTGCGGCCTTTGTAGGGGTTTGAGGTTGAGGTTGAGGGGGTTTGTTGGGACGACATCGTGTTTGTGGTAGACTAGAGGGGTTGGTTAGTTTGGTGGGTGGTGGTTTAGAGTGGATGGATGCGGGAAATCTGGTGTAGAGAGGGTGTGTGAAGGGTTTTGTGCATTGTTCAGCAGGTCTGAGTGCTGAGACTCTTGCGCAGCTTTTGAAGAGTGGTTCTTGCTTCAGGAGTGGCTGTTAAAGTACGTACCTTGCGTTCAATGAGTGACAGCTGTTGCGATATTCGCGTCAATTGCAGTCGGATCTTGTGTGTAGATAGATGTCGTGTGTGGGTGTGTCTGAGTTGATGAGTATGTCCACGACAACGGATCTGAAACCAGAATGCTGAGCCGTTGCGTCTTTCGTCTTGGGACCATATTAACGGTGCTAGCGACGCGATGGTCGTCTTGGCATTAGCTTTTGTGATCAGGTCGGTGCTACCAGTGGTGATGTCGTCAGTGTCTAAGGTTTTGCATTGTCGACGCAGCACGATCCACTTGCTCAACACTCTAAGCTTCACAACAACAAGGACTGAGGCTGTCCAACAACTTTGTACTTGCGGCCACCAGACTGCTCTGCTGCATGAACGCAGCAGAAGCAGAATGTCAATGCCTTCCCCTTCTATTGAGCACATCAAGTTGGCTGTGCTGCCCCGTGCAGGAAATTGTCAGCTGCGAACAATGGGGGACAACCTTCGAAGTCCCCAACCATATCTTGGTTTCTAGGAAAGCTCTTCATCTTGGGCATCCCTCTCGATCTCTCATACTTGCCTGACAACTGCTGAAGTTCGAAAGGGTAGAGGACCAGGCACAGGCTGTGAAGGACTTACTATGAACATGACTAGCTGACTAAAAACGGTGCTTCATGCAACTGTTTATGTCGCCTGTAACTCCTGATCTGGTCTCTGAGTCGCAATGAGCTGGTGCGTCTTGCACACAGGCAGTCCACAAACTTCATCATGCCAATGCAAACAGTTTTGTTTTGGTGCAACTGCTCAGGGGTAAGGGTGATCTTCGGTACTGGATGCAACAACAAGTCACACATGGGCCAATTGCCTTCATTGCCGCAGACTGTTTGGCGGAAATGAGTCCAAAATTGCTTTTGGACAGAGCACCTGGTTAAGGTGTGCGCGACTGGGAAGTAGCCCTCAATCTCTTTCATGTGAAGATTGTCCCACCTATGACCTACCTTGGATGGACATGAGCCAGAAACAACAGAGTCAGACAACGACAACAGGATTTATGTCTCAAGGCCCAGCAGCACATTGCCTCCAGTGGCAGCTAGCATACAGTACTGGACTGCGCTCAAATGCACCGACATTACAACAACTTGGCCATGGTCCGGACTTTTGACATCAAATTGGCTCGACGAGTTGCGTCAGTCTTGGGTACTAGGTGACCTGTACTCTGTCCATATGCTAGACGACAAAGCAGCACTGTTGACGGACGACCAAAATATGTTAGACAAAGGCAAATGAAGCTCGATGTCGACGCAGAATATGGACGACGCCGCTACAACTTCGGAACATCCTTTCGGGATCGGCTTAATGATCCTCCGCTCAGGGGAAAGTACCGACTTTAGAAAACTTGAAGGCCAGGAGCTATCTCTTCTCTTTATCTCCATACAACAAGCAGAACATGTCTATCTCAGAACTCTAGTGCTGAACCTGATGGGTTGAGACACTCTGTCTGCAGCTGATGTAAATACAACCAGGTGACTCAGTATTTTGAACATGTGCAGTGGATCACATGGCACCTCAAATTACCCCACTCGTCGGACTTGATCACAACGTGAACGTTCGGCTATCTTGATAACCGATACTTACAAAAGGTGCTTGGACTGAAGTAGCATCCGAGGCTGTGTGACATGTATTACACTGTACTACCTATTCCTCAGTTTATGCGGAGGAGTGATGGTTCGAATGAATTACTGCCGGATTTTGGACGTTTTGTATATTGAACAGATATAACTCGAAGTAGAAGATGGCCGACTTCAACGGGAGAACCATAGCCGTAACAGGCGCAGCACAAGGCATTGGCAGAGCTACAGCAACAATCTTACATAGCCGTGGTGCCTCATTGGCACTTGCTGACGTTAAGGCCGGGCCACTCAAAGATTTCGTCGAAAGTCTGAAGTGTAGTGAGAGTCAGAAGATTACCCAACATGTTGTCGATGTTCGGGACACAAAACAAGTCGACAACTGGTTCGAAGGCATCATCAAAGATTTTGGTAAGCTTGATGGAGCATGCAATATCGCTGGTGTGGTCACGCCCGATATTGGAGGAATCACCAAAACAACAGATGAAATTTGGGATTTTGTGATGGGTGTCAACGCTACAGGAGTGTAGGTATTGCCTTTGACCACCACTCAGAGCCCTAGTCTGCTTTACTATGCCCAACGAAATGGCCAGTCCTAACCCACCTATGGAGAAAATTCTTGCTTACATGCTAACCGCTTCTTTCACTTTCATATAGTTTCAAATGTCTCCGCGCCGAGCTCACACATATGAAAGAAGGTTCCGCAATAGTCAGCATTGCTTCCATAGCAGGTCTGGCTGGTACCAGTGGTGGCATCCCCGCATACACAGCCTCCAAGCATGCCGTTGTTGGCCTCACCAAATCAGTTGCTGTTGAGGCCGGATACAAGGGTATTAGGGTCAATGCTGTCGCTCCGTAAGTCCCGACCCTACTCGACTCTTCAGCATCTAGTCACGGCCATACACACCGTGTGGTCTCTCTTTTCCCACGCGCATCAATCATCCCTACTCTTTCGCTTAGGAGCTGGGATACCCTTCCAATCTTGGCACAACGAACTCATGCTTCTCCATGCTTACGTATCACTTCATGACCCACAGAGGCCTCATAGAAACTCCAATGCTCGCGCAGCTCAAAGATAATCCACCGCCAGAGGGAACATCATCACACAAGCGGAGAACAGAGCTCGAACGCGTACCGTTGGGCCGCCTTGCACAACCAGAAGAAGTGGGCAAATTAATAGCGTACCTGTTGAGTGAGGATGCAAGTTATGTCAATGGTGAAGTTGTTAGGATCGATGCTGGGTTGCTTTCGTAGCTCCTTCAATCTATCTATCATGGGCTGTGTCCCTGGGGACGGAAGCAAGTCTGCTGGCTGAGTTATTCTAAGAGACAACTCGAAGATTCAGGTCCAGATATTTAACGAGCTCTCTTTGCGTGTGGGTCGGGCTTATGTCTTTTCGCTTCAGACTTCGTAGCAGATGATACTGTAAACAGTGCTTTCCGCACAGGCTGTAGGCAGGTGCTCTTTCCTTCACCCCAAGCAAGAACTACATCTATATAACTATGCTCTACATTTTCATTTTCCACTCGTCACACAGTGTTCGCGTGACAATCAACACTCATAACATGTTCCGTATATTATGATATGTATACACAACCGCCGACATATCATGTTTCTTACACATCGGTCAATTCTACTACATAACTGAACACGGCCACAAATCATGGTTCTGGAGTTCATTGACCAGCGAAACTCGTGTACATACGTCATACAAGTCTGTCGTCTTCATCCAGCTTGGGGTGATCGAGCTGTCAGGTCCAGTTGTTCCTTTTTGTTTGTTTCTCCTAAGTTGAAGGTAATCCTTCATTCCCGGTGCCCACTCCCGCATTGACGATCAAAATCGCTTTCTTTAAGCAGATAGTTCAAACGAGCCAGCCATCCAACTTCTTCAATCCCTCCTCCCAACCCGCACAGCCAATATCACTAACGACCTCCATCATGCTTTCGACCTCATTTTTCCTAATCCACAGTCTCCGACTTTTAGTATCCGGGTTCTCACTAAAACCCACCTCTTCATCCTCCGCATCATTAAAATATATATGCGGAAACATCCCTTCTCCATCTCTCGATCCACCAACCTTAGCGTCTGGAGATTCCCATTTCACCACCTCTCGTTCTTCCAATGGCTGTAGCGGTACTCTGAGGAGATAGATAACACTGCGCTGTTCGCCGGATGTTGCGAAAAAACGCGTTAACGTACCTATGATTTGAGATGCCGTGGACATGTGGATGAAATTTGAGGATATGTCGAGAGTTGATGGTGGGAGGACGGGGGTTGAATTGCCTAAGACGTTGCCATGCGCTGAGACTGATGGTTTGGGATGTGATGGGACAATTTTGTATAAGTACTTCGTTGTGTTTGAGGGTTGTTGAGCCATGGTGCTAGTAAGTCGGGTATCTGTAAGATTGGACTGTAGCTTGGATTTCCCAGACTATGAGCTGTCGTGTTTTCGTTGAAAGCTGCTAGCAAGATTCCTTGTCGAAAGATGTGAGCTAAGTGTCTGGAGAATAAGCTACGATTTGTGTTGCCTATATGGTAGAATGACACTTAATGAATTCTCGTCGAGTATCAATCCTCTAGGCTTGCGTGATGCTAGATCGCCAGACTAGAGTTTTGTATTAGTCTGGAGAAGGACTTCTGAGATCAGGCAGAAAGTCAAAACAATTGTGTTCGATGTAGGTACAAAGTATTTTCGAATGGATGGTGATATGTTGAAACGTTTTCGTGGTTAACAGAGTCAAAGTTGAATCAAAACTTAGTTACTGCTTAGTCATTTGAAGCCATACTCAAATCCGAAACGACCACTTCTTCTGGTGAAATTTTGAAAGACCACATCAACCTGTGTACATATGTATTCGCATATCGATGATTGTGCCCACTTTTCTCAGATCCTCGTGCTATCTTTGCCAAATTGCCAATTGCGCTCAGCATATCGCAGTGGACGCGTTGATGGTTTAAACTTTTCACAAACACGCCGTGTTCGCCCGTCTGGTGTTACCATTTTCTGTTGATCTCGACCAATAGGTTGAAAACCATAGATCAAGGAGTCTTCGTTCAAGCACGACGGTCAATGGATATGTACTTCCGCAGGTCCATCGCATAGTCGATGCACTTTTGATAGAGTCACGCTCGAAAAGTCTCTTTCAATGGAGGTCTCTCTATGATTGGCTCGCTTGAACCACCTGCGGGGACAAGTACCTTACAGGCCGAGATGTAATAGATGCCTCGGAGTCTACAATCCACAGAAAGTCTCGAGACTTGTGATACACCCAGGAATGTATCTACCTCGAAGTCGTGAGGTGTATTTCATTCAATGTTTTGATCACTTGAGCTGAAACCAAGGATACAAACTTACCATACAGCATCAACTAAACACACCCAGCATTAAGCAAACACCATCATCCAGCACACTAATCTACATAACAAACCATGTCATCCACACCACCACCATCCTCCTCACCGGACCCTCCAACCCTCTCAACAATCCTAATCTCCCACCTCTCCCCCACAACGATCCTACTAACCTACAACCTCCCAAAAATAAGCAACGCCTTCACCCTCCAATCCTACCACGACCTCCGCACCGCTCTCCTCTGGACCCTCTCCCTCCCCAAAATAACAACAATCCTCCTAACCGGGGCCGGCAGGCACTACTGCGCCGGAAAAGTCCTCATCCCCCCTTCCGCCGGCGGTCCCACAATTGCCCAAGAAATTGCCGCCGGCACCGCCCTCGCCGAAGTCCTCAATGAATCATTCCCGAAAATCTTGATCGCGGCTGTAAACGGCGCAGCCATAGGATGGGGATGCACGCAACTTACGAACTTTGATCTTGTGTACGCTAGTACGAATGCGTTTTTCCAAACGCCGTTTATGAAGCTCGGTTTTGTGCCGGAGGGCGGGTCGAGTTATACGTTCCCGCGGCTGATGGGACGGCAACATGCGGCGAGGTTGCTGGTGGGGAGTGAACGCGTTTCGGCGAAGGAAATGTATGTTAGTGGACTTGTTACGGAGGTTATTGAGGATGGAGGGGATAGGGATGTTTTTTTGGAGAAGGTTTGTAAGATTGCGGTTATGATTGGGGGGTATAGTGAGGAGAGTTTGAGGGTTGTGAAGGAGTTGATGAGGCCTGGGGAGGGGGAGGTGCTCGAGAGAAGGAAGGCGGGGGAGAAAGAGAGGGTTGCGTTGCAGAGGGTTTTGAGTGGGGAGGGAGCGAGCAGGGCTATGGAGCAGTTCGCTGGGAGGGTGAAGGGTGGTGGTAATGGTAGTAGTAGTAAATTGTAGTTGCATGTCTTAGGGTATTGTCATCTTTCGATCTAATACACAATCACACTATGCTATCAGCCTAACGGGTTAAGACTGTGTTTGACTCTTTGCAGGACTCAGGCCTTTGCATAGCCTATCTTACTGCTGTCAATATGACAACTCTCCATCACCATCAAGACACAATCTCAAGTCCCCTCCAGCATCCCCTCTAAGCCCTTCCAATCCCATCCCCCCACCCTTATTTATCAACAATCTCCCCATCCAAAACGACAACAGGAAATCCATCGTCCCCAGCCACAACCCTTGGAATATGTGTCTTGCAAGCCCATTTCGATTTCCATAGATCAGCTCCTGCGTTGGGGTTTGTTCCTTTGCCCACTTTTGGGTTGCCTTGGGTGATTATTGACTTGCTTTCGTTCATATTGGTGGTGTCTGGGGTGGTGGTGGTGGTGGAGGGGGTCAGAACGGGGGAAGTGTTTTTGGTGGTTTTGGTGGTGTGGGCAGGACTCCACTTTGAGTTCTGGAGGTCATTTGCGACAGTGGTTGTTGGGTTTGTTTGTTCAGTGGTGGTTGTTGGGTTGTTCTTGGTGTCGTGGGGTAGTATGGTGGTTGCATTGTTCGTGTCAGGGGACGATGTGGTGGAGGAGGTATTTTGTTTCGTGGGGAAGTCCATTTTGTGTGAGAGGGTGTTTATGAGTTCGGTCGTTGTGTCTTTGTCTTTTGTATCGGTTGGTGAGAAGGGTTGTGGTTCCCGATCGGTTTGTCTTGAGTTCAACGTTTGTAGATCGATTTGACTGTCTGGTCATGGATCGGTCGAATTTGACAACGGTGGACTCCTGAATGATGGTCAGAAAGTGGATAGGGCGACAGCCTTTTATATCAAAGATAAGGTGCAAGGAGTCGTAGTGACAGCATGGGAAATGCAAACGGGGACATGACTGAGGCATTGTCGTTGGTGGTATACGCAGAGGAACGTCAAAGAAGATTGCCTGTCTGTGGCGTTGATGGGTGGTTGATATTGAGGTATATTGATGGTTCATCTGGTTTCTGTCTGAGCCTGGCTTTCACACCTGGTTTACATCCTAAATCCTCGACTAGTTCATCATCTGTCAGATGTGGCATGTTTCTTCTTACAAATTTCATATCTGTGGCAGACTTAACTTGGTTCCTCCTCAATATCTCTTTGCTCACTCATTGCATAGACAAAGATGCCCCCAAGCCACTCAACTTGATTATGGAATACACAAGAGCAGGATTGGGGAGAGACAACAATGGGTCAACACATGCAAAGAAACTCCAAAGATCACACCAATCACCGGACTTGTGCTGAAGCAATATGCAAACGAACTGGATGATGTACCTAACACTCGTTTAGATAACTCTGCTCAAGATATATCCAAGGGTGACATCCTAGCATGGGACAAGAACTTTCAACAACACCTTAGCTCAGTATCAATTGAATCAGATATGCTGGCTGAGCTCGTAGAATTCGAAAGGTAAAGGGTAACTGTAGAATGTGATCCCACAGTCGGCAACTCCAAAGTCCGGAGCCGGTCGCCGAATCCCACGCAACAAACAAAGTGAAGGTATCCACCAACCTTTCTTTCACTATATATAATCACCCACAAATTTCACTGCAAAAAAGTACACCACTAGCAAAGTCGTTGCATCAGCAACTAAAAGCTGGTTCCTGTGGCTCAGCTGGATCGATCTTCCAAAACAAGAAAAATTAACGAGGGAGAAAGATAATGTATACAACAGGGTACTTCGCAAGGTACAGGAAGATTAGATCCAGCTTCCACTAGCAACATTTGACTTGAAGAAGGTTGTATTTCCCAATCCGAGTTGAGTTTTTGCTGTTTTGGTCGCTGGTTCGAGTCCGGAGAGGGAGAGGGTTGTTATGTTTTTTGAGCGTGTGTTGTAGACCTTCACTTGGGGATGTCAAGACTGTGATTGTGACTTGTCTGCGCTGACCTGCACTAGCTCGCCAAGTTCCTTATTTTCTTCGTTTAGTTATTGCTGATTCGATTCGTGGTAATATACCTACGTTGAACCAACACTTCCTTTAACTTGATTTTGATTAAGTAGTTGTGAGGGAGCCATAATGTATGTGGTACTTGCAGTGACGCTGCTAATAAAGACGTAATTCTAGATACAGGTTAATCGTCTAAGAAAATCATTGTTAACTAGATATAAAAGGCAGGTAACCATACTGTTGGACGTATGTTAGTGTATATATAAGACAAGTTCGTGGTTGGACAAAGCCAGAGGTGGCAGCAAATGTGTTCGAGGTGATGCAATGATAGCATTGAAACAGCTTTCGGATATCTACCTATAAGGAGGATCGAAGAGTCAGCAAAGCTCAAATACAGAACTCGTTGAGAGAACATCATAAATTTTCATGGATCTAGATGGCACAATAATATATTGTAAAGCACTGCTGGGCAGCAGTCTCTGTCAACAGAGCAGATATCTATCAATGACCAGCAATCATGCTAATGAGTAGCTGATGAGATGGCACTAGTGTTCTATAAGTTTCCACATATCTGAGCTATCCACTCCGTCGGTTTCGAACAAGCTTGCCTTGAATCAGGTGGCTCTGAGTTGAAGGACGCGAGACTTTGCGTATTCAATAGGTGCGGACTTTTGTTGGACGCAGACTCCGATGAGGAGGGAGAGGGAGAAGGTGTTCTCGAACGAGCGAGGTAAGAGAACTCTTCCTCGTCCGAAATGGAAGAAAGTGACTTAGGACTGCTTGGCGACATGCAAGAATCGGATTCAGATCCGTTCGTGTTAGTGACTGAGGATACTGAGGATCGATCAGAATGTTGAAGGTTGTGAGAGCTGGTGGCCGCTGGAACAGGTTGGACAACAACCTCGATGCGTGAAGACGGGAGCTTCCGCTTTGGGGAGGTCAAGCTAAACTTTCGTGAACGCTTCGGCAGACCGCTCGGTCCATGTATACTAATAGCAGAAGTTGTATGTGTTTGTCGATTGTGGCCCAGCCTTGCAGGTTCATGCAAGCTTGGAAACCTGTGAGGGTCCCGCCATGCAACATATTGTTGTGACCAGGGTGATTCAACAATAATATTGGTTGGTAAGGCAGGTTCAGATGAGCATTCGTGGTCTTCGCCGCTAGTGAATGGATTGCTGGTTGGTAGCTCCTGCAGACTGATTGTATTGTAGTAACTGCACATCCGGCACATTGTGAGGTTGAATAATCGTTCGACTACAAGTGTTGGTGTGTCAAACGGTGAATAAAGCTCAGACCGCAGTGGATGGGAGGCATAGTATGTATATGCATGACGAATTGCTGACTGGAAACAGTATCAGCCGGAGTAACGGGTAATTCACGAAGAGACTTCAGCGTAAGCATAAGCTGCATTAGCAAGTTCGTGATGCAGTAAGGTGGTAACAAGCTCTTTTTCAATCGCAGAGTGTTCCATTTTTAAGTCACAGCAGAGTGCAGACTTGCAAGGGTAGAAGTGGTAGTGGCAGTGCAACCAGTTACTACTACGGCATGTCCTGCCGCCGAGATAAGCACTCCAACTTGCTTGGCAAAATTCGCTTATTTTTAGCTCACCCCGTCAATACCAATGACGACCACACATTTCTTCCCCCATCCTCGGTAAAACAATCGAATATGCACACGATGATCTTGTCCCAGTCAGCGATGAAACAGTCTCAGTCGTTCTCATGGACCTCTCCAAGACATCTTTACATTTCCATGTCTTCCTCAACCACGAAGAAAGCGGTCAAAAGAGTTCGAGAAAACCCTGGCCAGATCATTGGAGGTATCCAGATGCGATGAATCAACGCACCCATGTCAAACTCCGACCACGGCATACATGTGCCAAGAGACGAGCACCTACCATGATACTTGCATGAGCTCAGCTGCGGTGGTTGGGAGAAAGAGTGCTTTTGAACTTTTACAGCTGGCCTATCCTTGCACAAATCACAACTACTGTACAGTAATCAAGTGGCCAAATACAGTACGTGTGGCATTCAGCTGTGGCTGAGTCAATGTGGCGGAGAACAATGTGGCCAGTGCAATATCGTTCGACGAGTCTCCCTTGACGTCTGGGAAACACTTCTACAGTAGTCCTGGCATCGATCCTCCTGGGTTGTTCTGATGCAACTGTAAGTTCTCAAAGGGGCAAGCATCAGTCCCAAAGCAGGACCTCTCGAGCTCATTTGTCAATGGCGTATCTGTATTCGGCATACCAATTTTCTCTCTTTAACCAATCGGACCTCAGATCTGCCTTCCGGCGCGCAACACAATCGGCGACTCTGCTCAATCTGTATCTTGATATGTTCGTACTTTCAAGACGACCAGCCTGTATGGACCAGATCATCATAACCCTGTTCGAAGGTCACACACAATGTTTTCCTCGAGAAAGCGGATGCGATGGCGTTACCGAAACCCTATCCCAAAGTCTTGTACTAACTACCGTGACTCACATAGGCCAATACCGTCACTGTCCGTCGCTTGTAAATCCGCACGACGATGGTTAGTCTCTCGTTTAGATCGTTGAGATCGATCTTCATCTTCTCCAAGCTTGAGACATTGCATGGTACTATTGCTGCCTCAAGTCTAACTCTATGGTCTGAGAAATGCTTGCAACGACTAATCAAGCCTTCGTGGCAACAGCCTCGAATCCGACAAACCCGTCACCTATGTATCTTGTTGACCATTCAGCTTTCCAATGTCCTTACCTGCTTCTGAAGGAGCTGATCATCACATTAGCCACGATTAACGCCTTCTGAGTAAGTTCGCTATGAGCGTTCTTTTATGTAAGCCCGTCCTCCTGGATGATTGTGCATGCAAGGCGTCTCGAAAGCCTTTACCATATCATTGGCTCAGAATATTCACGCTTTCGACAACGATTGCTGCTGTCTCTACCTGTATCAGATCATCCCCGATTGTTTCCTCGATGTGGTTTCAAACACTGACGCTTATATGATGTCTGAACATCTGTCGCGCGGCAGAGAGAAGTCTTCTAGCCAACAACATCTTTCGTCTATGTTCATCAAAGATTTGTGTGGTGCGCTCTTTTGTCTTGGTATCCGTTCCGTCATGCCACGGAAGCGCCGGCCCACTCCTCCCGCACCTGGCAGTATTCCAGTTCGAAACATAGCACCTAAGCCTGACTCAGAGGGACCGAACTCCATTCGACTCAAAACTGAACGTTCAATTGACCAAGTATCACTGCGGACTTCCTCAAGCTCACAACAATCAACGAATGAGTCAGACATCGAGGTAGCAGGCTCTTGTGGAGTCCCACAGTGCACGACTGCAAGATGTAGGCTTGCAACTCATTGGGACTACAGAAAGCAGAGGAGAGCTCTCCTCCTACAACAAGTTCATCAGTCTTGGTCGTCACCTACACTCAATGAAGCTACATCCGAGCTCACACTGCAAACAAGTCCAGAATCTAGTCAAGACCTTCCACTTATTGACACACCCGCTGGGGAACTTCAGCGCCTCTTTACCAACTTCTTTGTGTTGAACGGATCCTTCGACCGGCTTATTCTGATTGCACGACCCTCAAAGCAGCACGATCATTCTGTCAAACAAACAGCATATCAGCTCGCTCTAGGTAATGCATTATACTGCCTTACGATCATTGCTTTTGCTCACGTGGAGGTCGCCAATCTGAAAGACCCACAAGCCATGCAGCTAACAGACACAATTTACACCAGATTGCTGACGATGGCTCGTGAGAAAGTCTCAGGACTTGATAGCGACAAAGAAGCAGATATCGATATCCTTCTCTGTGCCATCGTTACTCTCTGCATATACGATCTCAAATTGGACCGCCACAACGCCCTACGCTCTCACCATATCGGCATGACTGCTCTAGTTGCCAAAGCCGGCGGGATTCACAATCTTGGCCGCTCCCTATCCTATGTTCTTCGCATGGACCGCTTCCTTGCCGTTCGCTCCAACCAAGTTCCACAATTTGGCTCCCCTGAGCTTGCCACTTCCGAAATTCCAGGTCCACAACAAGCAAACACGGTCACCAACCTGGGTGCTTCCTTCCGCAATGACTCGTCTTCATCACTAAGCAAATCTGTTCACACACTTTGCAACTCAGCAGCCAGTCTTCTAGCCCTCATGGATGACCTCAACATAACCTTCGATCTAACAAGAAATTCTGACACTACAAATCCAAAACTAGAATACTTCTACTACCTTCGCGAGAACATCGAAGCCCGCCATGCCATGCTGAATTATAAGCTCTACACCACCTTCGAATCAACGCCACCGAATCCTAACGAACCAGCAACAATCAACATTCGCAAAGATCTCTGCAGCATCACCGCAATGCGTATAATAACATACTACATAGCAACAGACAACTTCCTGCCCTTAGTCACCGAGACCTTATCCACCCGTCTCTGGAACCTCCTCACCAAGTCCCGGTCCTCAAATACACCTCCTCACAGGCCCGACCCAACCATCAACCTCGCAGACTGGACAAATGACATGCCCCTCCTCCTCTGGCTTCTATTCGCTTGTGCCCTTCCCGACTCCCGAAACGGACCACTCACATTCGTTGATCATCTAGACCTTCAACTCAGCACTGTTTCTCATCACCCAATCCACGACGTCTCTTTGACCCAAACGCGCAGTCAACTACCCATCTCACCCACCCCCACAGCACCAACTCTACAAACACCCCCAGCCCAAATCCACCCCAATTCGTACCAGTCCGCTTCACCCCCACAAAACAACAGAAACTACTACAACAACTACATAACATCCCCATCCAGCCCCTGCCGTCAAACCTCAATCCCGACCTTAATCCTCCACGTCTCAGAACATCTCATCGGCGAACGACCCCTCTCAGGCACACACGACTGGGATGCGGAAGTCCTTCGAATATTGGAGGGGTTTGTGTGGAGTCGTAGGAGGTTAGAGGCTGAGTTTGGACGTGTTGTGGATAGGGTGCATGGTTTGGTTTTGGAGAGGGCGGGGGAGGAATGGTAGTCATCCGTTTTTTTTTTTGACCTTTTCTGTGTTGACTAGATTGCGAATGGGAAGGGAGCGAGAGGAAGGGCGGGATTAGAGTGTTGGTGGTGGGTGTGGGCATGTACATATGTGGATGGATTCATGAAGGCGAGAAGGAAAGAGGTTTGGAGTACGGGCCGTGGGTGGAGTGTGGTATTGCGTGTTATATCGTGGCTTTCAATAGAATTGGATATATATATATATCAGGATTACATGGCTTAGCTGTGTCTAGGTTTGCGAAGATTGGAACAACAGTACAAAATACATAGGTAATGATGTACCAGCTAAATAAAGTGTCTATCAAACATGCATAGGAAGTAACAACACAATGCTGAAAAGCATTGAGCATGACAGACGTCGTTCTCTCTGTGAGTCGTGTAGATACGTAAAACGACGTTCACTCCTTTTTTTCGTCTTCGTTGTCATGAACGCTACATATAGGCATAGCGCCATTTGACAAGAACAGGTACGTATGTAATCGGCCTCCTTAGGTAAGCATTGCATGTACAGCAGATTACCTTATATCCAACTTCAGCCCCAAGGATTAGGAATTTGTGTACTTACGCAGACATTTAATCTTCGCAGGGGAATTAGCTTATACACACTGTATGTAACGAGAGACTCGTCTCGTCATGGAGGCGCTGCATCGGTGTTTAGGGATACTCGGTGTTTCTTTTGTCTAATTTGTAGGAAGTGGAATCGGATGCTGTGATCTCCGGCCATAGCAGCGTGGATACCGTGGTATTGCGGTACGTCTTGGTGAAGAGGTATGGCAATCGATCTATGGTAGCTTTTCTTGTGGGATGTGCTGTGTTAGGATGTGGAGCGTGAGTATGCTGTGTCATGCTGTGAGGGCATATGGTGCTCAATGCACGTTGTGATGCTAATGGCTCACTATGCTGGACGTTGTGTCAAGAGACTGTTCCGCCATGCTCCGCCTCCATCCTGAATATAGTACTGAGCTTGAGGTTTTGTGGCCCGGTGTATCGTCGTCGGTACTCGGACAATGGGGCTTGAATGGTGGGGTCGTGATAGATGTTATCTGGTAGTGTTATATGCGTCGTGGTTTTGTGAACGAAATTCGTGTCCCCCCCCGGTGTTTTCTGGTCTGCCAGTGCTAGACTGGACAAAAAATAGTGCGTGATCAGCGCTTTTCGTGTAACTTGGCCTCGTATGGCTGTGTTCGCGCAGTTTTAGGTATAGCAGGTATCAAACCCTGTTTCCCTTGGTGGATTATTATCATATCACCAATCATGCTTGAGTAGAACTGCATCTGCGCACGGCCGTATCCCACGGTGCTAATAATATCAAAGGTCCATATGTACTCGACATCGTCCCACAATTTGGTTCCTCGTTGTAATCTAGTAGGATCGATTAAACTCAGGCGGCTTTGATAGATCCTAATGATGAGTTTGAGGTGTGGAAACAAGTATTGGATTCCATCTTTCTGGCTCCCGACCACCGTGCAGCAACCATAGCGATTCCAGTCTTCTTCATTCATGTTCTGACACTTATTGGAAGATAGCCATGAGTTGTCAAATAACCCCATATCGGACTTAGTCCTGGGCCAGGACTTCAGAGCATTAGCAGCATTGCACGAATTGTGGGGTTGCACAAGCTTATGTTTGCTCGAGTATGTTCCGAATACGCAGCTAGGAGCAAACTCAGCTGTGAAGCCAAACTTTAACCAGGAGATTCGTCCTTTCCAAGTCTTACTTGGGGCATAGATGATACCTGCTGTTCCATGACAGCTTGGTGGGAATTGAAAGACAACTTCTTTGGTTGGGTCCAGGTACGTACGAACGTTTCTGGATATGTACGTTGCTCGTCGTAAAGCGTGTTTGCTGTGATTAGGTAGATCGAATTTTCGTAGCCAGATCGCATGTGGTTTGTTAACTTTGCAGTGGACGATCTCCTGTCGTACATTGATTGTTAGTGGGATATCCAGTGTATTAAGACTCTGGATTTCGCGCTGTGTGACTGTGTATACCGAGCGCTTGCCACCTGTAACACGGACAAACTGTTGGTTTCTTTCGAGACGTTGCACGAGTATGGCATTGAAGCTTTGCTTCTGGCGCTTCTCCCCGCATGCCAGAATGGCAAGGGACGTATTCATGGAGTAAGGTATGGTCAACAGTTCTATGTTGACACCGGCATTCGTCACCACAAAACCTGATTTTAAATCACGATCATGATAGCGACGAACAGTTTTACCACAACGAGCAAAACACAGCGCTGAGGTGGCTAGAAGCCCTCCACTGTACTCCTGAAAGTGCGAGCCGATGTCCCATGCGAAAATCGATTGGTCGTCAGAGTCGGCTATGATTGTCTTTTGTAATCTCAAAAATGCCTTTTGCTGGCCTTCGCCATATAGCAATGGCATTTCGACATCAAACAAGCCAAGAAGACTGTATGCTGTGTCTTCAGGTCGTTCAGCTTCGCGACCGACCGCCCAGGACATACGCTGTGCGACAGAAAATCGTCTCACACCTTGTGAACCGTCCAGAATCGCCAGATCCACTGCAGTGATAGCGGAAAGATCAGTCACAAGATCCTTCTTCGTACCAAGGAAGTCCCAATTCCCGTCATAAAACTTAACAATATGCGGAGCTATCAATTCCTGCAAGGTCCATGCTCGTGTAAACCAGGAACTGCCAGCAAACTGGTGATTGCGCTGTCCGACATCGTAGAGGAACGCGATACACAGCTGAGCCCTTCGATACCATTTGAACATAGACTTGATTGCGTCGGCTAGCTCAACCAAGCTGTTCTTGTTGATGCAGCAAGTATCAACCCACGTATACTTTAAGCCCATCCGGGCTGTGAGTCTGCATGTCTGCACGATCTTACAGTATCCAAGTTTATGCTTTCGGTCAGCCGACTTCATGTCATTGTAGGTTACCTCATCCTTCTGCCACCTGTGTGATAAGATGGTGTACTCAGGGATATCATCGTATTTGAACTCTTCCAATTCGATGGTATTGACGTTGATAAGCCACATGCTGCCTTACTTCTGAAGCGTTCTAACGAACTAAGATGCCCTGCATTGGCGTCAGACTTCCAGTGCCCGAGAATCTGTGGTTTGAGTTCAAAGCAGTTGGTTTTCGGATATCAAATCAATATTCACATCAAGAACATGATGTCTTGGTTAATAGTAGCACAAACGTGCTATTTCTCTCAAGTCAGCAGAACAGTCCGCGAGGAGATGCTTAACAGCCTTCAAGCAAGGCGTAATCCAGACAGCATGGATCACGAAACGGGGCCCAATCACGAACCTACCCCGTAGCGCTTCTGCATGCATCACCCGCAATCCTCAAGGCTGTGCATGTAGAAGTATTTGGACAGTCAAGTCGAGAAGCTTGGCAACATGTGCGGCTGAGAATCAGATGGATGGGTTTCTGCACGGCGTAGTGATTGCCTTTGCATACTGGTCCATGAATCTGACGTTCGGCTCGGTTGTGCTCGTTCAGTATCGGAGCTTCCGAAGAGAGCATCCGCCAAGTTGATCTACAGTAGCACCATAAGAGCAGACGAATGCTACTGTTTCCGAGGCTGGTTTCATGCGGGCGGTGCAAGGATGGTCAAGAAAATCAATCCCAACTACATACTCGCAAGAAGTACCTCGTAACGATACTCGCCTTCCTGAGTAATCACAGCTTCAGCAGTTACTTAAGTAGCACGCTAACACTGACGAAGACTAGTGGCAGTTCTCTTGTGGATCATGATCAACCTCGATATCACAAGTTACGGCAAGCAATTTCAGACCTGGATTACCTATGGTATGGAAGGTTTATTGTGGTGAAATAGAAAGGCCAAAGTGGGCATAGTAGTCCGTTGAATTAAGTACCCTAGACATAATTATCCCTCTTGGTCGTGCTCAACCAAACACAGCGGGCTTCCACCAAGAACTACCACTATCATGCTTCTCATCTTTCGAATCGACTGGGCTCTCATCACCAAGTGCTCCCCTTGATATCAAAGACGAGAGAAAACCAGGCACACTGTCATGCTTTTCCTCAGTCTTGATTGGCGGCAGTTGGGGCAGTGTATCACTCTCGTTTTCTTCATTGGGGTGAGTCGGCGGCAGCGGCGGCAACGTACTCGTCTCTGGGAGTGTAATATCATCCGCCCTAGCTGGGACTGGGGGTAGTCGATCTGTATGGGCACCATCGAAGTAGGATTCGCCTTCTTGGGCTCTGTGGTTTGCGTCCTCTGTAGTTCCATCCCCGACTGGCGGCAAAGGTACTCTTGTTGCCTCCTTCATGATCGCCGTCGAGACATCATCAGTCACTGTTCCTTCAGCAGTGCCTGCAGCTGCTGCCTTCGTCGCTTTAGCAGCCTCTCTCTCTGCCTTCTTTCTCGCCTTCTCTTCTTCCAATTTTATCTGCGTCTCCCAATTCTCTTGTCTTGCTCTCCTCTCTTTTAGCTCCCTCACGCGTTCGACTTCGTCCATACCACCAACCTTCTTCAATTTCCCTTCTTCGACAAACTCAGCTACCTCTTTCTGGAATTCATTGCCCTGACGGTCTTCAAGCTCACGTCTTCTTGCTGCTTCAGCACGCTCTATAGCTTCTAATCGATCTTCGTGATTTGGTCTTAGCGCACGCACCTCGTCCAGAACGCCTTCCTTAGCTTGGCCGGGGTCGACGGTCGGATCGATCTCGACTGCCTTATTCAGCTGTCTGAAAGAGCCTGTGCTGCCTTGCAAGTTCTGCTGCTTCATCGCCTCCTCCACAAGATTGAATACGTTCTGCACATCCTCCAAATCTCCATGCAGATCTGCCATGAGCTCTTCCTGCTGGCTCAGTTCCTCCCTCTCGACACAGACCTGATTCAACTCATTCTCCCACACCTTGGTCCACGCTGGTTTTTCGCGCTTCATGAACTCTTTCATTTGTGCAAGCGCCTTAGCAGTACCACTAATTTCCTTGCTCAGGCGGTCAAGGTCAGCAGGTCTTGGTCGCACACCACGGGAGACAACATCTTTCCTAAGGTCTTCAACGGTGTCTGACAGATTATCGACGCGGTTAACGAGTACTTCCGAGTCAGTTTGGAGTTTCTTCTTGCCTTCGTTGACATGAACACGGCCGGAAGCACCTTCATAAGATGGTTCTGCGACAGTGGCGGCAGCTTCTTTGACATGGGCAGCTTTGGCTTTGATGTTTGCCATTGAAGCGGCAAAATCAGAGGACATGGTTAAGTAGCTCTGTTTCAAGACAGCGATATCACGACGCAAATTTTGGACTTCTGCGACTGAAGCTTCTGAAGCAGGACCGGCCGATGTTGCTACGTCAGCTTTATCGAAGTCGAACGTCGGAACACGGCTAGCACGTGGTGTCGGCACTGCTGAGAGTCGAGCCATTTCTTTCGATGCTTCAAATTGACGATCGGAGAAGCGTTGCATCATTGTGCCTTGTCCATCGAGCATGACCTTTACATTCTCTAAAGTCGATTTCAGGCCGCCAATACCTTCGTCAAAATGCTTCTTGACTTCATCGAGGACCTCAAAATTAAGTACTAACACCGAGCGATCCTTCACGTCAGCCAGGTCTTCTAGCTCATGGCGGACGCCCGAAACCGGATCTTGGATGTATATTTCTGGTAGGTCAACGCCATTATTGTGCGTATTCCAAGCGAATTTCTCTATAAATGCGAGTTGGAGTCGTGCCAGAGTGAGTTCTTCATACCCATTACTAAGTACAAACTTTTTGATGCGAGTCTTATATTGTAAGAAGAGGGTCAACTCCTTAGCTGAAGGCGGAGACGAGTCAACATTGGCAACCGTGGCTGGCGGGCGAGGGATACTTTCTTGAACGGTTGTAGCTGAGTGCGCATCGAAGCGCCTAGCTGTGTTCTGGACTGCTGGTTGCTGTTTCATCGGACTTTCGAGTCTAGTTGTCGGCATTTGCTGTGCAGGCTGGTAACTTAGAGCCTCTCTCGAAGGACTGTATGGTCCATTCACAGTGGCTCCCAATTGTTGTTCCAGATTGGTGACCGCAGCTAATCTTGGCGCGTGATATTCGTCGGGTGTCTTCGCGATAGGACTGTCTTCGGGGCCAGCCGATTGCGGAGGCTCAAACTTTGGCAGACTCACTTCGAGCTTCGGAGGCTCTTCTCGCTCTTCAGCTATCCGCTCTGGCCTTGGGTGCCCTAATCTGCTTGGAGACGTGTCATTGGTTTGATGTCCAGTTTGTTGTATGCCGCGTTGACTCAACGTTCTTGAGGTCACGGCCCGCATCGACTCTCGCGTTTCTCTCCCTCTATTTGGAATTGGTGAGTTCTGCGCAGGTGCAATGACGGGCACACCATTAGGCGAGGCACCCAAATGCTTCTGTATCTGTATAGAAGAGAACCGCCTTGAAGCTCGTCGCTCCAGATCACCTCCTCTCTGCAACGCTGTTAGAGCGTCTTGTTGCGGTGACGGAAGTGGAGGCTGCAGGTATGGCGTGGCCGCGTTGGTTAGCATATCCTGGTGAGGGGGTGAGAGAATGGGCAGATTCTGTGCAGTCGTGCTCGAGATAGTAGATGAAGAATCATAAGAGGGTATTTGTTTCTGTGGCTCTCTTCTGATGCTCCTCCTCAAGCTGCTTCTTTCCATGCTTGGTAGAGGTCCACCGGACTCTAGATTGGTACCACTCAGGTCAAAGCCGTCTGGGCTGCCTCGTCGACCATCACTGACTGGAAATAGGTTCGCTGCTGCCTCAGCGCTTACTGGACTTGCAGTGCTTGTTTGTCTGTCGGGCTGTTGTGTCCCTAACCTGCTTGGTTGACCCGTAACATCTTTCACCGGCTTGCTCCTCAGCTTGCTCTGCTTTCTCTTGAGACCTTGCAGTAGATTGATAATGATATCTCGTATTCTAGGCAGATAGTTGTCGAGGGCTTGAGGAGATGCTGGCTGGCTGAGAGTGTCTTCCAGGATCGATCTCAGCAGGTCAGGCACAGGACCAAGGTCTGTCGTCTCGACGCCGATGGAGCTGAAAGCACGACATGCTAGATTGAATTCGTACCCTAACCGTACATAAACATCTGACACCTCCTCCTCTTGAGCATTTCCTCTTGACCATTGTGTCAATGTCTCCAGCAGTTGCTTTGTCGCGACCAGAAGATGTGTAACACTCTTCTCGATTTGGGAGATCTGCTTGTCTGGATTCGAGCTTTTGGAGCCATGAGGACGGACGGCATTACCAGATGCACTCCGCGATTGTGATCCAACCTGAGCCTGTATTGTATCAGGTGTAAAGGATTGTCGCGACGGTGTTTCGGTGATGCTGCCTTCCCGGCGTTGCGATGCTCGTACAGGTTCCATGATATACAGTTCAAGATGTAAAACACGTGCAAAGCAAAGCACAAACACCAGCTTCAAAAACTCCTTGCAAAAGCACAAGTCAGCACGTCTATTTCACGACAATTGACATAATGGAATTTGTGATGGGGTTGAGATGTCGCAGCCTCCAAGCCGAGGTGGTCCCAAATGACATCGGTCACCGGAACTCCTACTCTAAATACCAACTACGATGGATAGGGTGTTCGAGTAATTGTAGGTGGCTGCACTATTTGTGAGATTGATTGAGATTAGTTGTCCGTTTCCTATCTAGTATCTGTGCTTTGGGGTTTGCATTTCTACGTCAAAAGTACCAACGCTACGAAAATCATAAGTAATGCAAGGGTCGACTTCCTTTCCAAGGGCAGAGTCTGCCCAGCTTCACTCAAAGGTGCAATCTTTCCAACTTGATTCCCTTGCCCACCAGTGGCCGTCGCTGAACAAGCAGTTCCACAGGCATATCCACTAGGACAACATCCTCCTCCAATGTTGGCTGCGCATGTTGTCCACCCACTTGCACATGCTCCGGTGAGTAGAGTGTTTACAGTAGTGATGCCACTTCCACTCGGTGCAATCACTGATAGCGTACTCTCTCCGACCACAGTGATACTGGCAGTTGTGGGACACGATGTTACAGCGCAGTCACGTCCAGTCTGACAGCAACCACCACCGTAGTACGCACTGCATGCGTAGAAGCCTGTCGGACAACCTGCGCCACTGATACTGGAGAACGAAGTTGCGGTTGAGGTCGATGTGACCGATGCACTGCTCGAGGTTAGGCGACCTGGAGCGGAAAAGGAACCTGTGCTGCTGATCTCAGAACAGCCACCGCTGGCGCACGCCTGGTCCGTGGGGCAGCAGCCGCCACCGAGAGAGGCTGGACAGGAGCGGAAATTGGAGGAGCAAACAAGACTGGTAGAGACTGAGCTGCTACTGCTTGCCGTGCTAGTTACCGTAGTTATCGTGGTGACT
>Ga0115846_100011_pt1 | contig 68403 bp, 52 predicted proteins | sample InSIn5gowninarea_2_FD_83860 | JGI IMG/M metagenome (GOLD analysis project Ga0115846, IMG submission 83860) | reverse complement strand
TCATCGGACTATCATACGATAGTGTGGAGACTTCGTGCTCGCGACACATTGGACTCTTTCTTAGATAATCAAGTCTGTTTCTTCCTCAATTGTGTCTCCTATCCAAGTGTTTTTACGAGGCCATGGAAAAACTGGAACGTGCATACAGCTCGTCCAGAAAGCTATATGATGCGCTGGAAGGTGTACAATCAGAACTTGGATCAAACCAACCGCAGCAAATCATACAATATGTTGAAGCCCTACGACAGAAGATGTCCGGTCCAACTCTCGAATCAGTGCTAACCGGCAATCCACCAACAACGGTATCGGTACGAACTTCAGTAAAAGAGGCGGCACAGCTGATGAAGGAGAATCACACCACAGCAGTACTTGTGCAAGACCAAGGGTCTATCACGGGTATCTTTACTAGCAAGGACGTCGTGCTCAGAGTCATTGCACCCGGCCTGGACCCAAACACTTGCAGCGTTGTCCGAGTCATGACTCCGCACCCAGATTTTGCGCCAGCTGATATGAGTATACAATCTGCTCTTCGAAAGATGCATGATGGTCACTACCTCAATCTGCCAGTCATGAATGAAGGCGGCGAAATTGTTGGCATGGTTGACGTCCTCAAGCTCACCTATGCAACGCTTGAGCAGATCAATACAATGAGCTCTGACGGCCAAGAAGGTCCAGCATGGAACAAGTTCTGGATGTCTATGGGTGATGGTGATACCGAATCCATGACGTCAGGAGAAGGCAGTCACCGACCAACTACCCCAGGCATACGATCTGATGTATTGGACGTTCGTCCTTCCATCGAACGCGGTGACAGTGTCATGCCAAATGAATCTGCCTCACACACCGGTGCCGATGATGCTCACTCAGACATCCATTTAAGATCGCCGCTTGCTGACAAGGCTCCTGATCCAGACGCCATCCCGTTCCCGTTCAAGTTCAAGGCCCCATCTGGCCGAGTACACCGTCTACAGGTTGTTGTCAGTGATGGACTCTTATCTCTGATGGAGCAAGTCCAGGCCAAACTTGGACCTGAGATTGAAGCTGTCGGGGGTGAGAACTTTGCGATATCATACATGGATAACGAGGGTGACACTGTATCCATTACTACTGACCATGACCTGAAAGATGCTGTTGCCATTGCGCTCAAGACATCACGAGACAAGGTCGATTTATTCGTCCATGATCCTTCACAACCACCAATTCCAGCGACTCTTAACCCACAACCGCAGCTGCCGATATCACCCCCTGCGTCGACAACGAAGGCAATTATTGACGGCGACGAACCCGAGAGACGGGTAAGGTCACCAGATCCCCGAAGCGTATTCGCTGCGAAGCAGGAGAAGCCTGCTGAAGTCATTCCAGGCGTGCCAAATGACCTACTGTTACCTGGAGCAGCTATTGCTTTGGCAGCAGTTATTGTCGTGGTGTTTGCGATTGGGCGGGCGAGCAAGAACTAGTGGTCCTCTATGGTCGACATGATCGATTGGCTTCGAGTGAGCATGTTAGCGCATTTGTAACCTTAGTTCCGTCAAGCCAGACCATTCTTCTTGCCCAAGGTATTCGCACCATGGGTTGTATATTATATATCCATTTCACTACGATTCTGTGTTTCAAACTGCGTACTGAGTACGACATCGATTTTAGAGAAGTGAGGCTAAACCATAAGCTGCCAGGTGATCCTGCAACACTTGGATAGGAGACACAATTGAGGAAGAAACAGACTTGATTATCTAAGAAAGAGTCCAATGTGTCGCGAGCACGAAGTCTCCACACTATAGTATGATAGTCCGATGAATGTACTTAAACCTATTGGGCGAACCAATTGAAGCAAACAGCAAGCCAAATAGATTCTATATGTTACCGGGAGTGGACTCTCGGACAAGTCTTTATACACAGCAAAATAAAAGGCTGTTTGTTCAGGGACTGAATCGAAGCCTGACATAAGAGGCAATCCATGCCATTTATTCAAACATACCGATAGACCTATGGTTCAAGCCTGCCTTGAAACAATAAGAATCAACGTCTTACACCAAGTCTCTTCTTGTCAACCATGTACTGTAGAGAGACTTATGAATGTTCATCCTGCTTTGAGCGGCATTCTTACCGGGAAGACCAGATATCTATATTGACTGTATCTCAACAAGCAAGAAATTCTCACTAAAATAATTAATCGCCGTGACTTTCTCTACTCTTCACCATGCTATGGTGTCCTATCTCATCCTCACTGAAATCTTCGTCCGATAATAGCCCAGTGTCTGCTAACATTGCTTCTTCCTGATCGAAATTCTTAGTTTCTTCATTTTCGCGTTTCTTCTCCTCCTCGAGGAGTTCTCTGTATGTGGCCCAGGATAACAAGCCAAACGCGACTATGATTAACAGCCCTCCGGAGACGGTAGCGCCGGACATGGCTTTTCCGGTAATGAGATAGTCTGTTATTGCGACGAGGAAGATTGTCAGTAAGGCGGCCACGGAAGAGAGAACGGGCGAGGTTAGCGACATTAGGATTAAGAACGAGCCTGAAAATACTGCATTGGACAAAGTGCTGATTGACAGTAGCCACGCCGCACGACCAGTCGGAAGCTCGAAGCGCTCAATGCCTGTGAAATGGAGAATTGGTAATGGAATCCACATAACACAGAGCGTGAAAGTACCGATCATAGATCCAAACGTATTGGCGAACTGCATGCCACGAGTTGGACTGGTACCTTCAGGCGGACAGGCATATTTTTTGTAGAGGACTTCGTAAAGGCCATACATGACACTTCCCACGCCAATGATGAGATTGCCAAGAGCGCGATTGTCGGGTTCACCATCATGATCTGGATTTGTTGACCCGCCAGAATGGCTGCCGTGCTTGGGGTGTCCGCTATCACCGTATGCGACTACAAGTACGCCGAGGATTGCAAGCGCAACAGACAAGATTTTGTCTAGCCTCGCTTTTTCCTTGAGAAGCAAGATCGAGAAAACATACGCGAAGAACGCGCTGCAATTGTATATCGCCGTTAGGTCGGACGGAGTGGTCATGTCTATCGCGACATACCAGCTAGCACCAGCTATCGTAAGAAATACAGTCACACCAGATGTGACCTTGAACAGATAACGCCAAGTATGCTCCGGCCTCACGGCAAGCGAAGAAGCGGGATGCAGAGACTGTGTTTGCACCATTTGCGCTGTGGTGTGTATGACATTTGTATGGCGCCTGAAGAAATTCGAAAATGTGAGCTTTCGCTTCTGAAAGCGTAGGATAAGCAGTTGCGTTGGCCATAATAGTGACCAGGAGCCGTGGGTCAGCCAGAGCATACAGTAAGCTTTGTTCCAATGCAGTTCGTGCTGAATATACACAGCTGTCTCGGTCTGGACGACGAAGGAGATCAAACTGACGACGAGGAAGAAGGAGGCATAGAGATATTTCTTTCGGGTTTGAGCTTTGGCATCGTTGTACTTGGGTGAGCGAGAACGTAAAGTGCTTCTTTTTGAAGTGTGAGATGGTCGGCGGGTGCCCATGGTGTCAGAGCGACCACGGGCCAGTTTGTCTTCGTCTAGAAGACGCTGATGAGAATTGGCAAGGGTATGGTTGTGGTTTCTTGTTGAAGACTGGTGTGTTGGTTCTCGATCAGACATATCTGAGCCATTGGTCTTAATGTCTGATTCAGTGGACGAGTCGTAGTGTGGTCCCTGATGTCCTTCTCTTATTTGCTGCTTCCCCGACACGGATTTGTCTATGCTTGGATCAATTCGTTTGGTTAAGGGCACAAGTTGTACTGGACTGCCAGGGCGTGGTAGTGTTTGCGAGACGGGAGGAAGGGGGGATATCGATCCTGCCGGCGTGAAGATGTGGTCCTGGGAAGAACCGCTACTTGCACTCCCGCCAGAGGAGGTCATCCATGCGGTGGAGAATGGCGTGCTCGAATGGAAGGGGGGACGTGTCCTGGGTGGATATTGATCTCATGCAGCACAGCACAGCCACGTGAAAGGATCATTCGTCGTTTGCGAGAATCAATTGGTGCATGGGATCAATCTATTCGTCAATCAGCAGGCCTGCAGCTAGTGGGCAGCGACGTGGCTGTTGAGAACTCTGTTGACATCTCATGTTGAGACAACTGCGCTGGAACGACAATTGACCTGCGGCTCAGAGATGCATCAACCATGTGGAATCCTCGCCATTGCTGGACATGCCTGCTGAACTTTAAGGGTCATTTGAGTTTCGCTAGGATTATTTTAGGCATGAGGCTTCTCAAACCATTACTGCCTGACTGCCTGACTGCCACCTCAATATCGGGCTGTTGGCACTATCGTACGGTTAGGCATAAAGATACCACCGTAGCAACCTGGACTGGCACTTTCAAGTAAAATCAAGCTTCATACGAACGAATTAAGAGTTTGTCAGCGTAGCAATAACTCGTGAAAGCAGGTGGGTCAGGTACTGGTGCGAATGACTCCCAGCACTGAAGAGTATTGAACGGCCATAATAAGTGGCCGAAAGGCGGTGGTTGATAATAAAGAGCAGTGCTACTATCAATGTATTTAAAACAGTAAGGTTGGCCCACACTGTGGTTGGCACCTTCCTCTTGATTATTGTCTATTCTTTGTTTCCTCTGTCAACAGCGCGAGACCGTTTCGAGGTCTTATGGTGTGTGCATGGCAATTAACAGGACGGAATGACATTCTAAACCATCTACTATATTTTGAAGGTTGCTATACACTCACTGTACGTTACATCTACGTTGACCATGAAATCAACCATTGCAAGTCAGAGAACTCGCTACCCATATCAGGTAAGGTGTCTGTGATATCCCAATGCTCGGGGGATAAGCAGCAGAAAGTTCATCGTTCTCCATTCGCATCCAGTGCATGCTCATCGTGAACCGCGATCAAATGAAGAGAAGTTTGTTGCACGATATCCTGCTGCGAAGATAAAACAGGCACCACAACCGCATTTACAACGACAAAACTGTTCCACCGGCACACCAAGCCCGGGGCAATGGGCTAGATTAGCGCCATCTCGGGGCTTGGGACCACCTAATTTTCTGGGCATAGTGTCTTCTTTTCTTGGAGAAGCACCCCAGCTTACTTTGACACAACTCATTCCGGCAAACCTCAATATTCGTCAAAGTGAAACAGTGTTGAAACGCTATCCTGCGCCGGCATGTAGAAACTTCACTCATTTTCACCATCCAGTTCTTGGAGATGAGTTATGGCAAAGTTCCGGGACTGGTATCATCGACTTTCGAAATCGGTATTCGTGGATTGATGACATAGTTCAGATTCTTTGATGCGATCAGTACTTGATAGTTCTTCACATCAAGCACCTTTGGAAAACTCGAAGTCTGAGGTACGATATGGTCCGAGGCAGACCTCCAAAGCCAGGGACGGTGGAGGAGAAAGCTGCTGCGCGGCGAGAGCGGGTCCGGTTAAATGTGAGAGCACTTCGAGAAAGACGAAAACAGAAAGCAGCACTCTCGGACGAGACGGATGACACAAATCAACTCCAGCTAGAACGACCCAAGAACAATGAGCTCACCATTATCCACACAATCGATGTTGACGATGAATTTCCTCAAGAACCCACTTGTACTGCACGGTCAAGTGCTATCAGCTCGTACACAAGCTCTACACCTGGCTCTGCAGGCGTGTTATTGTCTTTCAGTCGGAAGAATGAGCTCATGTTCAACTTTCCAGTGTCTCTCAATACTAGAAATTCATATGCGGTAGCCTTCCTTGCCCACGTTCGACAACAATTTCTCCCCGCCGCAATCTATCTTCCTCCAGCGATTAATAACACAGACGACAAGTCCTCAGAAAACGATGGTTTTCTCTGGACACCTTGTGCATTCTGGATCACAAGCGCGCATATCAAGGCTTCCTGCCAAGATCACAGCTTGTTGAAAACTGCACTGCTTGCTATAGGAATGCTTCTCAAGAGTCTAGAGTACGGAGATCCATCGCTTCGCGTTGCTTCACTTGAGATGTATCGTAGATGTCTTGTTGGTATTCGAAGGTCTATCGAACTACTGACTGCACCAAATTCGAAGCGTCCCAAAGATACTATGGTCTTGTATCTATCGTGTCACGCGGCAGCCGTGTTCGAGCTTACCCAGAATTCTGACATGACTGGAACAATGCATCATCTCAGGGCTATCAGCAATCTTATGTGCCACCTTGGAGAAGATTATGACGAGTACGGCAATCCCGTGGCTTGGCAGTTACTGCAGGACTATCGCTGGGCGGAAATGAGTCTTTGCTTGAAATTTAGATATGCATCAATGATGAGCCATAAGCATCGCCAATTAGAACACGCAAGTTCAGGTCGGCAGCGGTCTAACAGGCACTCGCCTAAAGCACATACCTCCAGCAGGCATCACATGCCTGTAATCATTACAGATATCGCCGATGACATAACAGCAATCATGGTTCAGGCAGATGCGCTTCGGAAGCAATTGAAGGATTACGATACTGCTGCAAAATTGGTGCGTTTAATCAACCGGCTGGACAGGATCTTATCTAGGTACAATCCACTCTATGCTCAACTGGTGTCCCGCTATGGGTCAGCCTTTGTGTCAATTGACAGTTCGGAAGACGATTATGCACTTGGCTATCTCAAGTTTAAGACCTTTGAAATCGGGGCTGCGTGGTGTTACAACCTAGTGACCCAGGCGTATTGCCTCGAGACCAGTATAGAAATTGCCACATTACTTTCGAAGCTTAGCAGACTGGCGACCTACAGGCCATCCTTTCCACTACATACGGAGTCTGACGGAAGCATTGATGGTTTCATTGAATTGCTCGATGGAATACGATTGGACGAGAAAATCCATTTACTGCGAGGTCAGCATCGTAATGTATGCATTCAACTATCACAATGCTCGCAGTACTTCCTGCAGACTGACAAAGGTATGATTGGCCAGGCATTAGCCATATTTCCACTCGATACAGCAGCCTCAATGATAGATAGCGAGATGGAACGACTGTATGCTGACACTCAAGAAGTTGGGCATACACCGGCTATATTAACAAGTCTTGCGGAGTTGCAGGTGGCCCGAGTCGTGTGTCGAAAGATGCAAGCTCGAGCTCAGATGTTCGGATTGCCATCGTTCTACACAGCTGGCCTTACAGAGACTGGCGGTGCGCAGACTGTTGTAACTTACGAAAGCGGGAACAAACTGCTCTGTTCATGAGAAAGAGCAAAGATTACTAACAAGGCTCTGTGCTTGTCAAGACGACTAAATCATTTCTGACGGAGTCTGAATATTCAAACATGAACAAACTGCAACGACGTGCATTGCCGCCTCGCAAGGGGAGGAAGGGTAAGCTCTGCTGGATATGACTGGTTTGCCGGTCTACTATCGTGATACATGGTACACTTCATGATATGCAATATCGACCATACCACAGCTGTAACGCCTCGCCCACATCACCTTTAGATCAGAGCCGTAAAAGTCAAGCTCGTTTATTAGTAAGCTATGAAGCGCCAATAAAAAATGTGTTGACCGAAGATCCTCAAGAACAAGACGCTGATGAATGTGGAAGACCATACTGTTCGCCGAGCTGCATATCGTTCACAGGAAAGTTTGCGATGTAGTCCTTCCACTAAATGTCTTGGATGTGCGCCGTAGAACTTCAGGCAGTCAGGCACTTATCGATCGCCGCTCGGTTGCACATCGGCTGAAATTGTGTCGGTCCTTTCACGTCGATCCAAAAAGTTTTGGAACGCTTTATTTAAGGTATTTCATCAGCACAGCTCTTCCATAACGAGCGGCAACATAGCAAGAATCAGCACCAACTAACTTGCGATATCATGTGCTGAGTTGTTACTCAAGAGGCCTTGCTATGGAAGTCCACCGCTGCCGTTTTGTCCCTTACCAACCCTCCTCAATAAATGCGCTCGCTTTCTCTCATAAATCCGACTCGAAACAAAAGACCCCGATCGATCTGAAATTGGCTCTTGGCCGCGAAAATGGCGATATAGAAATCTGGAATCCTCATCGAGGCGAATGGATACAGGAACGAAAATTTGCTGGTGGAGACGGCCGAACAATTGAGCAGCTCGGCTGGATACAGGATTTAGTTGTCGAGAATGGCGGAAAGGATCAAAAGCAGACACTTGGCCATGCGCCATTACGACTATTCAGCAGTGGTGGATCATCGTCGATTACAGAGTGGGATCTTGAAAGAGGTGTACCAAAAAGGCATGTAGATGGCAACAAAGGTGATATTTGGTGTTTTGCTGCACAGCCGCAGTGGACGCACGCACAAGCAAAAACGAATGCTTCGGAAATTGAGGCGAGCCCGTCACAAATGCTTGCCGCTGGCTGTGTAGATGGAAGTATTGTTCTGTTTTCGACTACCGATAACGAGTTGCGATATGACAGAGTCTTGGTTCAGTCGTTAGCGAAAAAGTCAAGAGTTATCAGTATAACATGGCGTGATCGGAACACCGTGGTTGCTGGTACTGAGGGAGGCATCATCCGCGTTGTTGACGTGAAGAGCAAACGAGTGTTGCGAAACATTACTACAGGTCCATCAAGAGACGCAAATACAGCACTGATATGGACCGTCAAATGTCTTCCAAATGGCACCATATTGTCTGGTGACTCAACTGGGGAACTCAAAATCTGGGATGCTCAAAATTACTCACTCGTTCAGCGGCTGAAGACGCATAATGCTGATATATTGGACATCACCACGAATGCCATGGGAACCATGATTCTCACATGCGGTGTCGATAGACGGACTGTTGCATACGCACCTTTACCTAATACCACAAGTTCACGGACACAACGATGGCATGAAGTTCGACATAGGAGATTTCACGAACACGATGTAAAGACGATGACATCCTTTGAGAGTAAGAGCTTGAGTATTGCCGTGTCAGGCGGCATTGATACTGTACCGATCGTTCTGCCACTGAAAAGATGGGATGAAGAACATCACAGATCCTTGTCACACCTTCCGCAGAAACCTCAGATGTCTGTTTCAGCAAGAGCTCGGCTGATGTTGACATGGTGGGCACGAGATTTGTTTGTTTGGCATTTGCCATCACGTTATCAAGAACCAAATGACGCAGACTCGGTGTTTGACGACCAGACAAATCATAAATTGCTCGCGCAGATCCAGTTGAAAGGTGATGAGAGCATCACCTCCGCAGAGATTTCAAGTTCGGGAAACATGATCGTCGCTGCCACATCTGTCGGAGTCAAGCTATTTCAGATACGAAGATCAATTTCTCGAGATGGCAGCGCAGAGATCAGGTCTCGACCACTTGAACTCCCCACCATGATCTCCAACCAAGGCGCCCACACTACAGGATTCTCATTGGACTGTCGATGGCTGTATGTAGTACGGCTGAACGAAGTGGTCCTCCTCGCTAAGATCAATCCTACATCATCACCAAAAGAGCGTCCAACAGTCCTTACTCCCGTGGTGAAGCTCGACCGCAAACGTCGTTCCTCTGCTCCAGCCCGAAAATCCGCTCTAGGAAGCTATGATCGGCATATAACGTCCGTTGCCTTATCATCTGACAGTCGTGTTCTAGCTGTGGGAGATTTATCAGGGGCCATTGACACCTGGGTGTTAGAAGGTCACGAATCTGCCACCAAGCTACCAGACGCGAACGATGAGATCGAGGAAAGCGAGTCTGATTCTGACACAGATAGTGATGACGAAACTCTCTCTTCTACTATCCAGGGTCAGCGGTGGATTCGTACGCCAGCAGGCCCACAACTTCCGCATCTCGAATCTCCTATCCTTGTTCTATCGTTCAAGCCCTCCGCTCCTGGTCCTCCAAATACTGACAGCAACCTTACGAATGGCACACTTCCTACATCTTCCAATAGCAATCTAATAGCCATTACCTCGTCTCATCAAATCCTCGAATTCGACGTCCTCAATTGCAGGCTATCGGACTGGTCTCGTCGCAAACCGTCCACACTTCTTCCACCATCGTTCAGACAGATCAGAGACCGTGTCATGGGAATGTGGTGGGATTGCCGCTCAAATCATCAAAGACTGTGGCTGTATGGCGCAAACTTCATCTACATGCTTGATCTGGCCCGTGATCTCGATCCATCAGCTGACACCGCAAACTCAAGAAAGCGCAAAGTTGGGATGCTGGGAAACCACGTCATCGAGGCACCGGAAGGACACGAGCTAGTCAAAGTGGAAGATGAGGAAATAGAAAAGAAGAAAAAGCAAAGACGACAGAACACTGGGGCTGGTAGTGAGATGAAAGAGAACCAGAAATACGGTGTACAAATGCGGAAGATTGATTGGGACGGAGAGGAGGCTGGTCTGCTCAGTCCACCACAGAGTATCAAAGACGACATCGACGAAGATGAGGACGAAGACGAGGAGATGATAGATTATGAGGACGAAGAAGGCGCTGCCGAAGCAGATGCGCTTGTCATATCACGGCGAAAAGCACAATCAGATCATACACTCACACACAACGACAAGAACACTATCGAAGACAACGAAGACGAGCAACAAAGCTCAACACCGACTGGAGACGATACCGTCGTTCGAGACAAAACCGAAGAAGTTCCCTCCGCTGCGTCATGGCACACCTTCCAGTACCGCGGCATCTTTGGCATCTGTGCTCTGAACCAGGAATTTAGTCCTAATGCAGACATAAACGCAGCAGGTTCAGAAGAGTCAGTGCCGGAGGTCGTGATCGTTGAACGGCCGCTGTACGACGTTGAATTGTTACCTCGCTTTACGAGTGGACAGGATTGGTAGATACATATACTGAACGATTGTCAATAATGAAATGTGTTGCGCCTGTGATGAAGATGTACTGCATTTATCCGCACTACTGTAATTGTCTCAATCCACAGTTTAGACTATCTGACTCTGATTCTAGGTATCTGACTACAACATTATACACTAATCTTAGCTTTCTTACCACGACGAGGTTTCGTGGACGTCGTCTTTCTTGGCTTCTTTGTCTTACGCCGTTTACTGCTTGACGAGCCATCCTCTTCAGTATCTGCATCTGAACCACGAGCCTCATGAACTGCATCAGTGCCTTTCTCATCCGCACCTTCCCCCGCTTCAATTCTCTGATTCACAGCCTCGTCGTCACCATCGTCGTCAACATCCTCGTACAAAACAGCTCTCTTCCTCTTCTCAGCCTCCCCTCTCAACCGCTTATACGCGTTCTTCATCCGTCCACTTTCCTTCCCAGTTCTATTTCTCGGCGCTGTGCCCTCCACAACATCCGCCCCTGCACCGGCACCAGCGTCAACACCAGCAACACCATTCGTTCCAGCCGCACCATTGGCACCGTTGATCCCTCGTCCACCAATACCGACTCCAATACCACCTGTAAAGAACCGTGTAATATTGCTCTGCACACCCTCCGCCTCACGTTTATTCATATCCCTCACCACTGGAACCAGGATCTCGTCCATGCGCTCTTGACTCCATCCGATCGTCGTCATGAGGAAGCCGCGTAGCTTGTCTAGGTCAGGAACACCCCATTGGAAACTTTCTGTATTCGAATCGACTTCTGGCTCCAGATATGCTTGGTCGACTCGCAGATCTGGGAAGTTCGTGGGTAGGAACAATTTCTTTTGGACTGTCTTTTTGAATTTACGGCGGAATGGGGTTGTGAGTTGTTCTTCCATGGCACTGGGTGTTTGTGCGCCGAGTTGGAGCTTGAGAGTCCATTCTTTGAAGGATGTTAGATCTGTGAAGTCTGATATTATTTCGAGGGCGGTGACGGGGCCAATGCCGGGAATGCCTTCTGTGTAGTCGCTTCCTAAGAGATGTGCAAACCGGATGAGTTTGTGTCTGTCTAGAGCATATTCTTTTTCGAGATCGCTGCTTAAGTAGCATTCGACGAATTTTGCGGCGTTGAACATGTTCTTGTAAATCCTTGTGCCGCCGAATAGGAAAATATCACTGTCGTCCGTTACGATTCCATCGACTAAACCTAGATGTACGAGCTCTGCGCATTGAGCCTCAGCCTCCATGGGCGCCGTGATATAGGGTAGTCCAAATAAGCGTAGCAGAGCTTGACATTCGGCAATCATGACTTGTGTTACTTCATCGGCATCGCGTCGATCCTTCTTTTGTTGATTGCGAAGTTGTTTGAGCTCGGCTTCATAATCACGACGGGCGGCCTCAGGATCTTTTGGTGCAGTGTTGTGTAAAGAAGACGCAAACCGGTCGTGCTCTTCTGCTTCAATGGCAAGCTGACGCATCAGTTCTTCATCTGAGTCATCTGCTAAGAAGTCTTCTTCTGGTTGCGCTGGTGCATTTTCGTTACGCTCCTGACCTACACGGTCCTCTTCATCATCGTCAATGAACATACTTTCATCGACCTCTGGCGGTTCTTGAGCTTGGGGAGGTGGTGTGGCCTCTCGAAATGTTGGTCGAAGTGGAGACGTGGGCACTTCCACGTCCTCGAAAAGGTCATCGTCTTCATCAGGTTGCTCTGTAGTATCTGGCGCACCTTTCGGTATAGTTGAAGCGGCCTTTGGTGTTTCATCGTCAGATTCACTCCAGACAATCTCTTCGGAAGCCTCTGACTGGACCTCCTGCTCTTCGGTTACCTTTGGTTCTGGCACAAAATCAGGCACATTCGATGGCGGTGGCGGATTGGCTTGAACTTCTTCTGCCACCTCGTTCATAGTTGGCTCTATAGTCGGCTCTTCGTTCTCAGCCGCGATTTGTCTCGCCATTTCATATCTCTGTTCTCGTTCTTCGTCAATTGCTTTACGTCTCGCCTCGGCTACGTCTTCTGCTTCAAGCTCAGCCCGGTCGACTTCTTCTTGTCGCTTGATCTCCTCCTCGTCGTTGAGCGTTCCCCAATCCCCGTTGTCTCCACTATACACAGCGGTGGATGGTTGTACTACAGATGTTTGGTCGTCTCTGTTATCATCTTCCAGATCAATGACTTCCTTTGTTGTCTGCTTGTGTAAGATCTGTCGGCGATCCTTATCCTCTTTTCCATAAGTGATGTGATCATCGGAATCATCTTCTCCATCAGGTTCAATTGCCCGCATATCATCAATGGTGGCCGCTGCATTGAACCAACCAGGCAAAGGCTGCACCTTTGGCTTCTTGAACGCATTATCACCACCATCACGATCAAAACCTCCAGCAATACTTTCCTCTACTTTCTTCAATTTCTTCTTGCCAAGTAATGACTGTCCCAAGTTCAAAGACTCAAACGGCAAAGGCCCAGAAGAATTCGTCTTCGGCTGCTTAGACGATGGAGACTTCTCTCTGACGTTAGTCTTCGAAACGTGCTTCGAACTACGTGACTCTGCTAGTGCAGCTTGGAGATCAAACGCATTCTCATCCTCGTCATCTAGGGGTTTGTCTTCAGCATCCTCAATCATGAAGCCACCTTCGTTCTCTGGTTGTTCAAGAGACATGGCAATCGCCTTCTGCAGATCGTCATCCTCATCATCTGCTGGTAACCGCACCTCGACGTCCTCAAAAACAGCATCGTCATCCGAGTCAACTTCTTGATCCACAAACATCGAACTTCCTTTGGCCTTCGCGCTAGTACTGACAATCGCGCTCTCCGCTTCTAGTCGGGCTCGTGCTTGTTGCGCTGGTTGTTCAGCAGACTGCTCAGTCGCTTTCTTGCGAGCATCGTAAACAGCCTTCCGCTTCTTTGCTATGCGTTCAGCTGCCTCTTCGTAGGAGATATCATAGTCGGCCTCCCTTGTTTCATGTCTTTTCCTTTTCCACGATTGAGGTATGCGGTTCACACCTTCGATAGCAACATCCTCAAACTCCTCTTCCTCTTCAGACGGGGTGTCTTCCGTAAGCTCGTTGCCTTCGTCATCTAAGTCGATCGCATCTTCTCTTTTGCGGCCTTTCTTGTTTGAGACGACACCCAATGCCCAACCACCCTCTACACCATCATTCCTTACAAGCACATACTCTTTGCCTCGTTCGCCTGCGATTCTTCCTCCCATGTCCCATTCTCCTTCGTTCATCCCACTGACATGCATGAGTCGTTGCGTCAGTTCGTTTCGTTCCTTCACTCGCTCAATCTGGAACCTGGAAAATGCCATTCGATCTGGAAACATGCCGTCCAATTGTTCTTTGCTGTAGCCCATCCTCAATCTCGACCTCAACCTCGCAGCATTGAGAATGTTGTATTTATCTCCTGGTGGTAAGCTCTGGAAGAATGGACTATCAAAATCGATCTTGCTGAAATCGTACAAATTGATGTCCTCGCCGTTGTGAAACTGCATGGCATACTCTTCCAATTCGGCTTGCGACATGACTCTCGGATCGTTCGGCGCACCCATCTCAGCCAAACTCACGTCCAACTCCGGCAAATGATATTGATCCTTCTTCTTGAATGCACGTCCGGCCTGTCGCTCTGTCTTTTCCATGCCAATCTCATCGACATACACCAACTCTTGGTCCTCGGGTAACTCTTCTTCCACTGGCCGATCCCTGTTCATCTTCTGTCGCGCAGCCTCATCTTCAGCAGCTCTCGCGACCTGCACGGCAAGCAGTTTGCCCGCAGTCCTCGCGGCATCGTCTCTCCTACCCTCTCTCCTCCTCGCCCTCTGCCTTATCGTCTCTCTTTTCAATACGGGTGCGCCGCCGTCAAACACAAACACCGGCTTGATTCCAAAGTACAACAATTTGCAGATGCGGCGGAAAAAGCCCACCACATGGGAATTACGGAGGGCGTTTCCTTCCTTATCGCGCACGGCTTTAAGAAATTGGTAGATCCATATTGAAGCGTCAACCGCAAGGCGTTTGCGATTCAAGGTTTCGAGCTTGGTAGGACGAGCGGTTGGTTCGACGACCTTCCAGAGGCCGGTTACACCCATGGTGAACTATCAATGAAATTTAGTGGCTAGAGTTTCTATTCATTAATGCTGATCGAGTACGTTAAGGACGGCAAGAGATTAGGCGATGAGTGTAAGGAACATGAGATGGAAGATCTCGTGAGTAGACATTAAAACGGCGAAGTTGCGCGCTAACATGAGAAGCAATGCGTTGGACAGCGGCAGCTCTCACGCATGAAGATGCTGGTCCTCCAGTATGGATAGCAAGAGACGCAATGCCCGTCTGCACGAGCGCAAGTGGAAGACCAGGATCAGGTTGAACTTTGAACCATTACACGTTGATAGGCATTTATTAGACACGAGCGGCTGGAGTACTCCATGATGTAATACTGCGCGGGATCACGTGGAACTTTCCACCTCAATATCCCTTCTTGGCCAACTCTTTCTCCGTCCACTGCCATAGACTGTCAACCATCCCATCATCCTTCGCAAACTTACTTTCACAATCCTTCTTTCCAACGGGAAAATACACTCCACCGCTCGCCAACCTCTCCTTCTTCGGCTCTGTAGCAGCCCATAATTGCGAGTACACTCCGACATCAACGTCGTGTGCGCCAATAACAACATCATACACCCGTTGAAAATATGCGTAAAACTTGTCGCGACCATCTCGATACATGTTATCAAGTAAGTCCGTCTTGACTCTACCAGGGGCGATGGCAACCGCTGTGATGCTCGGGTAATGCTTCGCCAAACCTTTTGCGTGGAGGACGCCGGCTAGCTTCGACTGACCATACCGAGACATGAGATTGCCATTTCCTCCGCCAAAATCCTTCATATCCGTTTTGACGAGGTCTTGGTCCCAACCCTTGGAATGTGTCATGTAATACCCTCCGCTTGAGACATTGACGATGCGGACATCTGAATTGGTTTGCTCTGTAGTTTGGAGCAGCAGTGGCATGAGGAGCTTGGTGAGCAGAGCGTGACCCATGTGGTTTGTGCCGAAGTGGGTTTCGTACCCGTCCTCTGTGAGTGAAGGCGCAGCGCCCATGATGCCAGCATTATTAGTTGACACAGACAGACAGAGATGGACTCTCTTACCTCTCTTTGTACCTTTGTATGAGTGACAAGAGGCAAACACAAGGTTTGCCACATATATACCAGCCTGGATATCCAGCTGGTAAGTTAGATCATCAATCAATCATATCACACTTCATACACATACCTTACACATACATGCCAGTTGCCAGTTCACAACTGGTTATGAGCCCGGGTAGCACTACTACTGCGTAGATAGACTACTCGGAAACATACTAAAAACCCAAAACACAAACCCTAAATCAAGAGGGAAAACACTAAACCCAATCAGGGCAGAATCAACAAAACTCTCAAAAACCCCTTTACAAGATGTCAAGTGACACATACAAAACAAACCACCAAGGTGGCAACAGCCCCATCATATTGAGAGGCAAAACAAATTTCATCCTATGGTTTAGAACATTCAGATTCGAAGCCGAAGTCAGAGGACTTACAAAATGGTTCGACGGGGAAATCGTCGTTCCCTCAGAACCCATTTTCAAACCAAACCGTCTATCAACAACCCCACCACCACCCACACTAAAACAAGATACAGGAGACAATAACAAAGATGAGGTTGACTTTGGTGAAATCGCCATGGAAAGCTCAGAGAGCCGAGGAACGGTGGAGTTTACAGACTTTCAGCAGTTCAAATATTACACCAAACAATACGAACGACTGATCAAAGAAGAAAGAGAAGCAAAGAAACTTCTGTTTGAGCGCATCGACCACACCTTCATCGGCATAATCCAGAACCTGAAGACTGTACACGAACAAGCTAATGCACTAATTCAGATATGCCAAACATCGAGTGCAACTACCGTGGAATCGCTATTCGATCGACTCGAGAAAATTTCCTTCCGATCGAGCAGAAATGTCCAAGAGTATGTCAATAAGCACATCAGTATACAATCAGACATCATAAGCACCGGGGGTATGTGCACGGATGACATGATCAAGGCAAAACTCGTGAGAGGACTACCATCGGACTGGGACCTATGGAAAGAGATGTATAGGAATACCCAAGACACTACGGGTCCGATGGCGTTGGTAAACCTCATTGGGAGACTTGTGTCATACGAACATACCCTGAGAGAAAATCGATGGAGTAGACAACATGTCGGACAGAACAATCACAGCAACTATGGAGGCTATAGCAAGCAAAATGGTCAGAATGCACCAAACAACAATGCCAACATCACCGCAAATAAAGCAAGAAGACAGGTGTACAACACAGTGCAAACAAAATGCCCGAAGTGCAAGAAGACCAACCACACGCTTGATAAATGCTATTGGGAACATCCAGAACTGGCACCATGGAACAAGAAAGAAAACAAGAACCCAAGGACAGCAGCACTAGCAGCAACCGACCTGGAAAAGTATCACGCAAACATGCTCATGGATCCCATCAATCCAGGTATGACTTCCTCATCACATGACCTTGAGAACACAGCTGACTGGATCCCCCAGATATGCAAGATTGATTCACTTATGGAGGGTGAAGAGTGTGACTCAGGCATGGATGAGGAAAAGTACCAAGGGCAGAACGGGATTCAAGCATTAGCAGCAGGGAGTTTTCAAGACTCTGACACATGGCTTTTAGACACAGGCGCAAACATGAACATCTGTAATGATAAAAAATGGTTGTCGAATTTCCACAGTTTCAAAATGACAATTGACACAGCTGACGAAAGCACACCTTCACTCCAAGTTACAGGACACGGCACTGTGAACCTCCGCTTGCATACAACAGAAGGAAGAGTGACAGACCTAGAGCTTCACAACGTAGCATACGCGCCAGCTGGTCGGTGCAATCTGCTCTCTTTCGGCATGTTGGCTTTGGAAAAGAATATTGAAGGCCAATTCAATAAAAAAGGTGCAGTACTAACAAAGAAGGGAAAGAAGATTGCGGAGGCAGAATTTGTAGATGGCCTGTACAAAATGAAGGTAACAAAACAGCAAAATAGCGACTCATTCCCCCACCAGCCAATAGCGGCACTAATCGATTTCAACGACCCAGTCATGAAAATGCATAGACGACTGGGCCATTTGTCTTTTCAGAGCATGAGGGTCCTAAACAAGGTAAGCAATGGACTGGGACTGACAGACGAACAGATCAGAGCGAAACTCGGCACGGTCTGTCCTGTATGTGCGACAACAAAAGCAACCGTAATCACACCTAGAGACCCCGCGACGAGACGAGCGGAAGAACCAGGAGGGATGATCCACGTGGATACATGGGGACCATATCCTATCCCGGGTTTCGATAATACTATACGATTCCTGTTTTTCAAGGACGACGCAACAAGGTACACATGGTGTGAACGACTTAGGCCAGGAACAAGTGTATCACAAACATTCATAGATCTACACAAACACATCGAAACATCAGAAAAAATCAAGGTTCGAAATTACCGATTCGATGGCGAGTTCGACACATCTCACATCATGACCTTCCTCCTTCAGAAGGGAATAGGAGTGGAATTGACGAACCCATATGCGCATTACCAAAATGGAAATGCTGAGCGTGCGAATCGAACTATCCGCGATAAAGCTGCCCCGATGATCCAGGAACAATCGATCACAAAGAAAATTACGAATATCATCGTTAATACAGGGACGGAATACCTAAGGGAAGCTAGAGTACCAGAAAACATGTGGCCGGAGGCGATTGAATATGCCGTGTGGCTGAAAAACAGAGTACCAACAAGAGCCTTGAGGAAAAATGAAAAGAAAACACCATGGGAGGCACTATTCGACAGAAAACCCAACTTCGATCGTGAAAGAGTATGGGGCAGTAGAGCATATGTGACTATACCACATGAAAGACAAGGCAACAAGCTGCACACACCAAGAGGCTGGATCGGATATTTCATGGGGTTGGAATCTGAAGCAGTGTACCGCATCTGGAACCCAGAGAAACACCGGGTATACAAGGTAGGAGTGGCCAGAGTAGATGATGGGGAAGGACTCGACGATGAACAACCATCACCATCATATCGGGACAGAGTCGAAGTACAAGATGTTGATGTGGATACAGCAATAGAAAACGGCGAGACAGATGGTCTCATGCCAGAAGATGACATCGACATATCGGAAGGTGAAGCGGACCAAACAGATGAGGAAAGTGACGTGGAACACGCGACAACACAGGAACAGGAAACAACGACAGAAACTTTAGATGCAAACTGGAATCCTTCACAGCATACTTACGGGTCGCAAGAGAATAACACGGAAGACGGTGTGTTTGATCAAGAAGAGGCAAATGGAATGGACCAAATGGAAAACACAAGCACTCTACAACATCTGCCAAAAACCGTGCAGTCAAACACACAATTAAATGAACCTGAGTATAAAGAACCAGATACTCATCAACCAGAAACCCATCAACCAGAAACCTCCAACTCAAGTACTCACATGAATCCAGAGACAACACAGGCTCTGGTACAACCCACAAAGTACGGGTCAAACCCGTCATCCTACAGCTCACCTATTCTTCATACAACTCCACAGATAGACGCACAAATAGACGAGGAAGAAACAATGCAGCCTATATCAAGTGAAGAATCAGAGGCTGCTCCCTTACTCTCGCGTTTCTTCTACACAGGGCTCACCCATGCTCATCGATCAGAACCCACATACTGTCCGGCTGACATCAAAATGTTGGCTCAAGATCAACGAACACAGGGGTGGAGGCCTCAAGTAAATATGGCAAAAGCCGAAGTACCGTTCGCGTCGAAAATCGGGAAGCTGAGAGCAGATGCATCAAAATGTCGTGCATGTTGGATAAGGAGAAGTCGATGTGACAGAAACATCACTTCGGGAAAATGCTCAAATTGTGAAGAGACGAAAAGAGATTGCCGAGATCCGTCGGAAGAAGAAAAAGAACTATACACAGATTTCAGTCTTCCCCCGGCACAACCGAAGATACACTGGGAATTGTGTGAAAAACCATGTCGACAGTGTTTTGTCATAGGAAGAACGTGTAGAGTGGGGTCAGCAAAAGGATGCCATAGGTGCGAAAGACATAGAAATAGATGCAACTGGAACCTGGAAGGAGCAGTACCTGCAGGGAAGATGCATCGACCGGAAGAACCAAAACCCGAGAAATGCACAAGGTGCCAATCCAGGACCCTGGCATGTGATGGCAAAAGACCATGTAATCACTGTACGACAAACAGAAGAGCAAGAATATGCATGAACGGACCGGAGGGGCAGGAAACAGAGAAGAGCGAAAAATGTACACCTTGTGGCAGCCAAGGATCGGTTTGCAACAGAAAGCGACCGTGTGGAACATGCACCGAGAAAAAACGAACTTGTGCCTATAATGACATGGGGGGCCTGGTCAGAAGATGGTACCCACTGGAAGGCGAGACGAATTTCAATTTTAGGAGCAGAAGAGTGGTTCAAGACGAAGAAGGAAAGGAAGAGGTGGACACAACAGTATGTACGACATGTCGACACAGAAAAGCTGGGTGTGATGGGGAACGACCATGCCTGCGATGTGTGGAAAGATATGTATCACCAGAAGATTCCGAGCGTGAGCGTATAGTGACAAGATGCACGTATTACAATCAAGATGGAACCAAAGAAGGCTGGGATCTCTCAAAGTATGGGATTGGTGAGGATGGAGACGTGGTACTCCGCGAAGACTACGAAAACGTACCAAAAGACAGTATTAAAAAGAGTAAGGGCAGTAAAGGGATCCCGAGAACCGTGCATGAAGACCCTGTGGAAGATGAACTTGAAAAGATGGTAGGAAAATACTACCGGCTGGTAGATGTCCCATCGAGAGGAGACCAGTGCGGCAGATTCGCGATACTAACCAGTCTGAAGAACCAATATCCAACGCTGTTGCCGGTGGCAACGAGCGAAGATATTGACAAGGCAATGCAGGATCCAGAGTACCAGGACTTCGCAACCTCATCCGGAATGACTAACACAAGTAATTTCTCAGAAGATCAACTTGCGTCCTTTGTGGCGTACCTCGGAAGGAAACTATGGCAGAAGCAGATGATGCTGGGAGTGGTGGTAGAAGGAGAAGACCGCCATCTTACGTGGCCATCAGAATACAGACGAGGAGACAGTCTGGTTCTTTGGATATACAACAACAATGCAGATAAGATTCGGGGTGCACGAACAGGGCATTGGATGGCTATGAAAAGAACGAGTCCAAATGATAGAGACGCAATACGTACAAGCCTTAACCAGGAAGAACCAGAACGAAATGAGGAATACGAGGAGACAGACCCGGAAACGGATGATCAAGAAGACAACCAAATTACAAAGCGGAGAGCAGTTTTGGACGACGATCTGGACGACCTGGATGCTGGAAACAACGAAGATGAATACCAAAACTCGGAAAACATGACGATCTGGGTTGAAAGACTCAAAAACCAGCAACAAGAGCTGGATCAATCTGCAGAGCTAAGTATGTCAAAATCAAGGGCGAAGTTGGGAAAATTTGCGATGATGGCAATAACAGGAGTGACTGATTTGTCCAAACTACCTGACCCCCGGAACTACGCTCAGGCAAGAAAGGCGCCGGACGCGTACCAATTCATGCTGGCAGAGCTGGCCGAGAAAAAGAGTCTTGAGATCAACCAAACATTCAAAGTGGTACCAATTCCAAACAACAGAAAAATCATCTTATCTCAGTTTGTATACAGCAGGAAGCTGGGACCAGATGGGAAAATCGCGAAATACAAGGCGAGACTGGTAGCAAGGGGAGATATGCAAGTCGAGGGAATTGACTACATAGAGACTTTCTCTCCTGTGGTCAAAACAGCATCATACAGGATCATGTTTGCCATCGCAGCACTCATGGGATGGGAAATTCACCAGATGGATGCAGTCACAGCGTTTCTGAACGGAGAACTACAGATCCCAGTCTATATGCGTCCACCGCCAGGCTGGAATCTTCCCCCAGGATACTGCCTCGAGGTATGGAAAGCACTGTATGGACTGTGCCCGTCTCCGAGAGCATGGTACGAGAAATGGCGGAAAACTGTGGAAAGGATGGGATTCAGGGTGAGTCCATATGATCCGTGCGTCTTTATCCACGACAAAAGAAATCTCTACATCGGCTTATGGGTTGATGATACCCAAATCACCGGGTCAGAGAAGGCAGAGATCCTCCAGTTCAAGGAACAAATTGCGCAGATGTTCAAAATGACCGACGAAGGCTTGAGTACCTATTTCCTCAAAATGCATGTCGAACAGAAACCAGGTGAAGTATTCTTACATCAGGAGAGGTACGCAGAACAAGTTTTGGAAAGATACCAAGCACTACAAGCAACCCCAGTATCGACACCAGTAAACACCAAAATCATACTGATGAGGAATAAGGAGAGCCAAGCAAAACAAGAAACCAAACACGAATACATGTCCAAGATTGGGTCGATAAACTATCTGGCAAATGGCACAAGACCAGATATCGCATTTGCAGTCGGCTATCTATCACGTTTCGCCTCGGATCCAAACCAAGCACATATGGATAGCGTGAATAGACTACTCTCATACATTAGGCTAGAGACAAAAATTGGCCTGAAATACAGGAAGGAAGCTGGAGCAAACTTGCGAGGATATGCAGACAGTGACTGGGCAAATTGTAAAGACACACGAAAGTCAACAGGAGGATGGATATTCATGTTCGCTGGAGCACCAATTTCGTGGTCTTCAAAACGCCAAACTACAGTGGCACTGTCCACACTGGATGCGGAATACATTGCGGCATGTGAAGCGGCAAGAGAGGCGGTGTGGCTCAAAGGGTTCATAAATGATCTCGGGATCAAAACAATTCAGATCGACAAGATTCCGATATACATTGATAACGAGGGCGCCTACAAACTGACAAAGAACCCGGAGTTCCACAATCGCTCAAAACACATTGACATCAAGTACCATTACATCCGAGAAAAAGTGGTGGACTCAAAGGAGATTGAAACATTCCCAATCGGAACCAGGGACAACATAGCCGACATCCTAACAAAAGCGCTGACCAAAGACACGCATGAGAAAATGATGAAAAAGACTGGCTTGCTAGCCGGAAGCAAATACGAAACTGGCACAAACATAGCGGAATACGGAAACTCACTGGCTGAGCGCATGCAATATGCAAAACCAAGCAAACAAACAAGTATCGCTGAGCAAATAGAGGACAAACAGGCAAACAAAACAATGTCAGCAAAGAAGAATTTTCCAAAGCAAGATAAGAAGAACAGCAAATCCATCTCGGAGAAACATCTACAAAACACAGAACATTCTTCATCTAACACTTGGTCAAGATCTCAAAACAATCAAAATGAAGTCAACAATCTCAATCAGAATCAACGATGGGCCAGCAATGGTGTTGGAAGTGCAAGACCAAGGCCACCTCGAACCCCAAGCAACCAACAACAAGAAACGAACAAGTGCACAAAAGGACAAGACACTCGCCAAACCAAGCCACCAAGCCAACAAGAAAGCCAAGAAAGCCAAGAAATCAAGCAAGAGAGGTGGAAAGGACCCAAGAACCCCTCAAGAGCAAGTCATGGTAGCAGTAAAGCGAGTGGAGGAGGCACAGAAGGCAATCGACCAGGAGGAAGAAGTGAAGACCAAGCACATCAAGGCATTGACCGACAGAAGTGAAGCAGTGTCAACCATTGAAGCTCGAGCTGCGGGACACGATCTCAGAATTGCAAAGATGAAACTTGAGGCGGCGAATGCAAAAGTTGATATGGATCGAATCGCAGACAGACACCCGAAAATCGACTGGAACAAGTTCATGGAGGAACATGAGTTGACAAGCAACCTCGGCAAAGATACCCCATTCACTGGTCTCACGGAGGAGGAGCAAACCAACTTCGGGCAAGGTCTGATGGATGGATATGATGGGTAAGCAGAAAATTGAGGAGAACTCGAGGTCAGAGAGTCAGGGGGGGAGTTGACACAGACAGACAGAGATGGACTCTCTTACCTCTCTTTGTACCTTTGTATGAGTGACAAGAGGCAAACACTAGGTTTGCCACATATATACCAGCCTGGATATCCAGCTGGTAAGTTAGATCATCAATCAATCATATCACACTTCATACACATACCTTACACATACATGCCAGTTGCCAGTTCACAACTTTATTGACGAGGATATCGAGACGAGTAGTGGAGGACGAGATTTGGTCGGCAGCTGACTTGACGGACGCAAGAGAAGATAGATCCATCTGGATGAAGTGGACGAAATCACTGGCCTGGGGAACTGTCATGCGGATTTCAGCCATGGCCTTGTCATATTTGGATTGGGAGCGAGCAGTCAGAAAGATCCGGGATGGTCCATGCTGAGCCAATTGAAGGACTGTTTGGTAACCCAGGCCGGTGTTACCGCCTGTAACAACAATAACTTTGCCTGAAAGATCGGGAATGCTAGTTTGGGGATTGAAATTGTACTCATTAGAAATGCGGTTAAGGAAGCCCGCCATTTCGGGCGATGGTTGATATTGCAAAAGCTCGAAACTTGAATGTATTGTTGAACAATGAAGCGATGGTTCTGGCACCGTGTCGGTTCCAAACATCAAGGTCACTTCTCCTATACATATACCCAACGTCAGTAAGGCAGCCACCGTCCTGAAAGAGTATAGATTGAGGCCCGGCGAGCTCGTCCGAGTTCGTCCAGGGCCTTGTTGTTCCGTCTGCCAAGCATTAGAAGCTGCGTGCCAATCATATCGCAACGGCACGAACCAATTCGTCCAAGCGTGAACTCATCGACGAGATCAACCTGGTGTAATGTGCCAGCTCTTCTCATTTTAGAGCAACATCTCGACGATAGATGCAAGCTCTTTGCAGGATCCGATCGTCCCCTACCATGTGTTCATCTGCCTCGAGTCACGGACCAAACGAAATTTCCACTTCTGCCGCATGAACCACCTAGAATCGAGATAGCTATTCTTAGCCATGCGAAGTGTTCGTGGTTGACAGTGCTAACGCGCGTTTTGTAGCAGTTCAAATTCAGCTGCTGACAATTTTGCCATCTTGCCCTACTAATAGACAACTGAACCTCGCAACTGTCCAAAACCGACGTGGGTCAAACCACGTGCTTCATTGAGGTAGAGCTGCGCTTTGAAGATTGTACAGGAATCATGGCCGCTCCTACCCATCCTCGAGAACAGCAAAAGAACAGTTAACATCGCTCCAAAATCGAGTCTATTCTATGGCTTTGGTCCATCATCTATATGCCAATGGTTATGCTCTTGACGTCCAAGTATTCTTCCAAGGCTTGACTTCCTCCTTCACGACCGAGACCACTCTCAAGAACACCACCGAATGGCTGCTCGGCCGCACTGACCAGTCCAACTCTTGCTCCAACCATTCCGACCTTCAGAGCTTCGGCAACTCGGAATATTCGCGAAACGTCCTCGGTATAAAAGTACCCAGCTAAGCCAACATCGGAATCATTCGCTAGCCGAACCACTTCTTCCTCAGTCTCAAATGGCACTAGAAAAGCTAGAGGTCCAAAGGTCTCCTCGGTCATGAACTGCATGGTACCCTTACCACCAGTGACAACGGTCGCGGGGAAGAAATTAGGGCCCAAACTGCTATCCTTACCACCATAGTGGACCTTAGCACCTTGGCCAACAGCATCTTCGAGATGTCTCTCCACTTTGGAGATGGCTTTGGGCGCATACAGCGGTCCGAAATTGACCTTCTTGTCCCATACAGAGCCATAAGTAAAGGTCTTTCGCAACCCCTCCTTCAGAGCATCGGCAAACTCGTGCACTATGGATGCATGTACAAAAATTCGGTTGGCGCAGACACATGTCTGACCAGATGAGCGAAACTTGGACGAGATGAGACCTATTCACGAAATTCATGTCAGAGCACTGTGAGGGCAAAAGCGAAGCAGATTGAACACAAAATACTTACCAGCTACGGCCTTTTCAATGACAGCATCTTCGAAGACGATGAAAGGCGCATTACCGCCAAGCTCGAGGCTGACCTTCTTGATTGTTTTGGCGCACTCTGTGTTCAGTAAACGACCAATGGCGGTTGAGCCGGTAAAGCTCAGATGTTTGACATCCGGATGACTCGAGAGTTCCTTACCAACCGCCGGGGTGTTCTCAAAGCTAGATGTCACGATGTTCAACACACCAGGCGGGCCTCCAGCTCTCTCGAACAACTTTGCCAACGCGATTGCACAAAGTGGTGTCTCGGGAGCGGGCTTGCAGACGACCGTATTGCCGGCAGCGATGGCAGCGCCCAATTTTCGTGTCACCATAGCCACTGGCGAGTTCCATGGTGTGATTGCGGCCACGACACCCTGTGGCTGCTTGATGGTGAGAATACGATTGTTTCCCCGGGCGGCAGGGATGGTCTCTCCCAGCGTACGTTCAATACCGGTCTCGAACCAGTCGATGAAGTCAATGGCGTACTGGACACTACCAAGAGACTCAGTCCAGGGCTTGCCGAGTTCCAGCGTGCACAATGCAGCAAGGTCCTCTCGGTTGGCCTTGATCAAATCGCCCCATCGTCTCATAAGCCATCTTCTTTCCCGATGAGGCGTGAGCTTGTATGTTTCAAATGCCTTACTTGCAGCTTCAATGGCGGTGACAGTATCCTTGCCATCCATATCCGCGACTTCACAGATCACTTCATTATCTTCAGGATCTATGCTCTAAATGTCAGTCTAGACTCCTCAGCACCAACCAGCGATAATATGACTGACCTAGGACCGCGAAAGTCTTTCCTGATGGTGCTGAAATCCATTGCCCACCAATAAGTGATTTGGTGTCAACCAAAGAAGGATCTTTGAACTGGACAGTCGTTAAAAGGGGCGACACTGATCGGATTCAGTAGAAACTTACCTCATATGGAATGCTCTTCTTGAATAGCGGATGGGTAGCCATATTAAGTCCAGGACTCTATGTCGTGTGAATAATGGTTTTCTCGTTACAGAGTGTTGAAGGATCACAAAGCAAAACCTAGCCCTGCATGAAGAGACTGATTATCACTGTCTACTTGGGAGCGCCGTGAACGGCGTAACTTGTCAGGTCAGGCTGTTGTTGACTGTGGGGTGCATCTCCGCATCGCACCGAGGTCTCTTGGGAAAATGATACTCCGACGAAACTCTCCGGCGAATGGCCGTCGAGGTAAAGACATCTTCTCGAATTCCTCCACCCTTACAGTACTTGGTACAGTATGATCCGTTGAATATCTCTCCATCATCATGGTCATACCTCGCCCCCAGAGATGTGGACCATCTCCTCCAAAGTCCACTTGACGCGCTTCATTTTGGAGAAGCAAAGACAATTACCGTAACTTAGTACACAAACGAGGTATATTCCAAAAATCCGTACCAAGACACTCCGTATGCGGAGAATGAATAACCACGTAGAGGCAATTTGTAACACATCAGTACCAGAAGTAGTTCAGCATTAGACCAACGCATTTATCTACGAGCTTTACAACTCCTTTCCTTGTCGCCCTTTCACGTTTTGCCACCTTCCAACAAAGCAGAGCACAATCCTCAGCACTATGTCATCCACAGAGACCATGAAGGCTCTCGTGTTTCGAGGGCCATACGATGTGAGGCTGGAGGAGAAGCCCAGTACGATTTGAAACTACTGAACTCAGCCTGGCCCCAGGCTAATCTTCTGTGCGGTCAAATAGTGCCTCACGTCGTCGACCCTACAGATGTGGTTGTCAAGACAACTTCGGCCGCTCTATGTGGAAGGTAAGTCAGCACCGTTGAGGCCAAACCAGCGAAATACTGACCATGCGATCTCAAGCGAATTACATCGTTACCGAGGACATTCCAAGATCAATATGGAGCCCGGTTACGTGTGTGGACACGAGGGCATGGGCGTCGTGCACGAGGTTGGTAGTGAGGTCAAGATTTTCAAGAAGGGCGATCGAGTCATCGCCCCTTTTACCATCAGCTGGTAATTTGTTCACCCCTGTGTCCAGAGCATGGGGGGATTGCTAACTCTGTCTGTCTTTTACAGCGGCGAGTGCTTCCATTGCAAACGAGGCATCACGGGTCGTTGCGTCAAATGTAAATCATTCGGGTCCGTGGCTCTAGATGGCTCCCAAGCTCAGTACTTCAGAGTCCCCTTGGCAGACACCACATTGTACCATATTCCAACAGAGGGGGATTTAGGCGAGCTGCTAATTATGATGACTGACATCTTCCCGACAGGGTGAGCATCTCCATTCCTACCTCTCATAGGCCGCAAAACAGAACAGTGTTGACAGCCTCCCTCACAGGTTCAACGCAGCGAGGAATGCATTCCGAGATACACCAAACGAACTCTGGAAAGACATGACTATAGCCGTAATTGGATGTGGGCCAGTCGCTCTCTGCGCCATAATTTGTGCTCTTGAATACAAGCCCGCACGGATATTCGCCATCGACTCTATATCAAGCCGGCTCCAAACAGCAGGGGGCCTAGGCTGCATACCAATCAATTTCAAAGAAGTCGATGCCGTCGCCGAAATAAAAAAGGCAACTGATAATAACGGCGTCCACGCCGTCATCGAAGGTGTCGGTCTCAGCCCCGCTCTCAAGACAGCATACGACATCGTATGTCCCGGCGGCAAAATTAGCTCCTTTGGTGAGTTCTCGCATAGCCCTCAAGTATTCCAGTACCACAAGCTGACTCGTTGACGCGTCTAGGTGTCCACAACGGCGAACTCCCCTTTACAGCAGCAGACTGCTACAACAAAAACATCCACATCCAATTCGGCCGCTGTCCGGCACGATATGTATTCCACGAAGCTCTGCAAGGTCTCATCCGCAACAAGACTTTGATCCAGAAGATGGGTTTCATCGATCTTGTACTGCCCAGTTTGGATGAGTCGTACAAGGATGCGTTGGCGCGGTTTGAGCGCGCTGAGTTGAATAAGGTTGTCTTTAAACCTAATGGGCCTGATTTCTGAGATTTGCAGTCCAGGTTAGGTTATAGCTCTGGCTCTGATTCTAGCTTGAGAGTGGTAAACGGAGAAGGACAAGAATATGGATATGATTACGGAAATGGTAATGCCGAGTGCCAAGCTTAGCTAACTCCGATACGAGAGTGTTATACTATAGTGAAGATAAGCTACCTGTAGATCTCTTGTATGCACAAAGAATAAATAGACGCCTTATTCCTTAGCCAGCCAAGCGCCCGACCACGTTCATGCGCCAAATGCATACACCAAGCTAACCAATACTCGGTTCCCATCTTCTTGCATTGCAACGTGTGTACGAGATCAATAATGCTGCCACAGCGTGATATGTACTGAACGCGTCATATCAGATCGTGTCTACAGAAAAAATAAGTAGTTTATGTGTTCTCATCATAGCAGGCAGTCTTAATACTAAATGTAGAAGTCCAGTATTGTATGTGTATAACTAAAATGACATGCAGGTTTAGATGAGTTTCCCATTATTCGAGCTATTATACAACTAGTGTTGATGTTGACATAGAAATAATAATATGATTTGTGCGTTGTGATTCTAAGGTATATTGTGTATATATATACAGTATGTACGTATTGAGACGTAGGTAGGTACTAGGTAGCTGTTACCACCGAAAAACGATTTTTATTGCTTTTTTCCCCTCTAGGACAAATTACAGTTATCGCCCTAAAAGCGCGTATCTACATAAAAGAATTGCGTCGTATCGTATTCATTCGAGAGAGAAAAGCTGACCTTACCATGTAGGTGGGTAGGTAGGTGGGTAGGCAGACAAAGCAATCATCTATTATAAACCTAACTTATCGTCCTGATGACGACTGTTGCCGCTGCCCATACGTCTTCCGTCCAAACAAAAACTTCCCAGCCAAAGGATTGCTGCACTGCGTAGCAGTCAATTGGAAAACGCAAAACTGGTCTGTGTCTCCACCTCCATACGAGTATATTCCGCAGACGGCTTTCAGGATATCTCCGTAGGGATCGATGTAGTCGTCGTCAGCGCAGTCGGCATCGGTGGTACAAGGGTGGCCATCGCTGGAGATGCAGTATCCCTGTGTTGGGTTCGCGGCGTGTACGACGCAGTAGCAGTCGTAACCGTTTCCGGTGTTCGCACAAGCGGCGCTGGGGTCTGTGCTGAGCACGCCGGGGGTACAAGATGGTGGGCTGGACTAGAAGATTAGTCCTTTGATTGGGAAACGGGGTCATAAACTGTTGTGGGTCGGGGTGGAGATTATTACGAGAGGATAGGATATTGGGAGTTGCAAGGAGACTTACTAGATTGTTGATGGTGAAGGGGAGGTAGTGCTGGTGGTGTTGGTGGTCGTCGTCGTCGTCGTCGTTGTCGTAGTTTTTACAGAACATTGTGGAGTTACAGTCACCGTTGGTGTGTTTGTAATGGTCGAAGTGACCTAAATATGAGAAAATATGCGTCAGCCGAATGTGTTTTCGCAAGTGTCGGGGAAGAGGTTCAAAACATCGGCGATAACAACAAGGATAGAATGGGGACATTTGGAGCTGTGTCGTTTACTGACTGACTTACTGTCGAAGTTTGGGGTGTGACAACAGCAACACAAGCTTCATCAATGACCTCACAGGCGTACGCTGCGATCCTAGAAGGCACGCCTCTGATGGTACACTGTGATGTTTGGCGGATGCAGAGCTACTTGTTACCGAGCCGGATGTTTTCGAGTTGGCGCTTGTCGAGCTGAGTGTTTTTGAGTTACTCGTCGTAGACGTGGGTGTCTTTGAGTTGGTTGTCGTGGACGTGGATGGCTTCGAGCTGGATGTTGTCGATGCAGTTGTTCCGGTGGAGGTTGCTGATGTCGTCGTTGTCGACACCGCTCTTCTTTGTGGCTGACTGGTACAAGCTGCAGTGACTGTAACCTGGACGCTTCCCACAGCAGTCTTGCTCACAGTCTTGGTGACATCACTAATTGACGCAGACGATGAACAAAAGGCAGTGGCCTTGAGTACACTTAGGATCCATTCCACGTCATGGACCACGTCGCGAGCTTCCAGATGTGAAGGTGGGATGTTCAAGGCCACAGCGGAAGTAGCAAGGATGGCGGCAACGCCGACTATGGATTGAAGGAGATACATTGCTCCGGATGAAGGACGTGTCTTGCTTGAAAGAGTGCCAGTGACAATACCAGCAGGGAAGAATCGCATAGATATACACCTGTCGTATCAGCTAGGATGTTTGACCAGCTCTCTCAGCTTGGCGGTGTGCTGGACCTGGAGGAGCATCTAGACCATACGGAAAAGGCAATTTTTGATGGCGTTTACCTAGAGCTGAGAAGGCTTGCCGTTTTTCCATAGCGCTGGCCACGTAGTGGGAGCAACACTATAGTAAAAGTTCTGGTCAGACCGGCGGTATGCCAGCACTGTCTGCGTCAAAGCCGGTAAAGCGCCGGTATTGTACCAAGTATCTTGTCTGACCTTGCGGTATTTGACAATGTACATCTGTGTGGCTTTTGGTTATGAGCTGAGTGAGCTGAGGCCTGGTCATCGTATGCGGTATAGTTCACAAATCTATCTAAAGCTTATTGTATGTGCTCGACGTTCGTCGGCGGAGGACAACGACGTGAATGTTCTTTTCGTTGATGGAAGTATATCCGGAAATCCAGACACGTTGAAAGCACTCTAGCGTGATATAGTCAGATAAGCGAGGAGTAAGTGGAGCGAGTCCATGCGGTTGAATAGTGCGCTATGCCACGTGAGGTCAGGTACAGTACCTACATTGGTGTCCTTTCTGTGTAGCTTGATACGTTCAAGCTGATCTTCTGCCGTACAGATCAAGCTTTTCTGCCACGCTGCCGAGGTCGAGGCCCTGCTGGACAATTTTTGACTTTACATTCAGCGCGACGATGTAGACTCGTATGAGTCAAGGATTGACAGAGACGGGATCATTCTGCAAACAGTGTAGGGTGCTGCAACAATCAGTACTGTTGTAACCTGCAAGCTTGTGTTAGCGATTCGGATACTGCTGCGGTTTTGCCGCCTAGGCGGTCGTTATTGAAGATCATGATATCGGGGCTTGACGTGGTTGGGAACTCGGTCGCGTGGTAACACAAAAAGCCATATTGCCTCGTCGTTCCGACAGTTATTCCCGAAGAAATATCTAGGTACAGAAGCAGTGTGAGAGAGTTTCATCTTCATTTATAATCTGTATCCAGGAACGGGTGTGGTTTCCACTCTCCACAGATCTCGTTGCCGGTAAACTTTTGACCATTTTGGACGCTACAGTACAATAGCATGTGTCAGTCGGCGTGAATTATCCCAAATCATGTCTGACCATCATGCCAACTTTCGACAGCATTGTCGCCCATTTCGAATGCCTTAATCTCTTCGTTCTTGACAGTCCACATCATGCCAGTGACTACCAGGTGCCTTCACTCATAATCACGTGTTGCAGGTAACTCGGGTGTTGTGCTGTGCTATGTCCATATTCTTCCATCCGGTGGATCATGTGCGGGCAGTGACAACTGGATATTGTGGTGATGCTCTGCTCACGATGTACCATTTGCATGTGCTTCTGCATTTCCGTTCGTCTTTTCGATAAGAGGTATTGGACCACCCGGACTGTCCTCTTGCCTTGCGGTCAAAACTTCCACTCCAGTTTCTGTCACGAGTAATGTATGCTCGAATTGAGCACTCTGTCGACCGTCCACTGTCACACTAGTCCAGTCATCGGGCCATGTCTTGTCCTTCCAGGAACCCAGAGTAATCATGGGCTCTATTGTAAAAGTCATGCCTGGAGCCAATTTGCCAACTGCTTTGTTCTTTGCATAATGCGGCACGTTCGGAGCACCATGGAACAGTTCACCAACACCGTGACCGCAATACGTCTTGACGACACCAACACCACGAGACTCGGCATGCTTTTGGATAACGTCGCCGAAAGACGAGAACTTGACGCCCGGTTTGGCGTGCGCAATTGCCAGGTCAAGACATTCTCGAGTCGTTTCAACCAAGCGAACGATATCTGGGTTTTCGGAAGCAGAACCGACATAGTAAGTTTCGTTTAGATCTGCATGGTAACCCTCATACCATAGTGATACATCCAGGTTGACGATATCTCCATCCTTGAGTTGCCGCTGATCAGGTATGCCGTGGCATATGACTTCATTGACCGATGTACATATTGATTTAGGGAACCCGTTATAGTTGAGAGGTGACGGATACGACTAGAAAAGAGATGTTAGTGGCCATCATGAGCATTGAGGGGGTGCATACGTTTCGTTCAACGCAGGCATTATGACATATTTCATCTAGTTGGTCGGTTGTAATGCCAGGCTTAATGGCTGCGGCCGTAACATCTAAAACTTCTCTTGCCAGCCTACACGATTTTCGCATCGCATCTTGACCTTTAGCATCAAGGATAGGGATGTGATTGCGCTTCGCAAAAGAATATCTCGGATTCCCGTCCACGGCCCACGCAGGGTGCGGTATTTTCTTCGGCACTTCCCTTCTGGGAGATAATGGATAGACAGGCCGTAGCGATCCTGTGAATGGATATGTAGGATATGGGTTGAATGTACCGGTTTCTGGATCAATCTTAGAGACAATTTTTGGGGCAAGCAGGTTGCGTAAGGGATTCGTACTCTTGTGTAATGTTTTGTGATCGGCCTGTTATCAGTGTTAGCATGGCCTGCGCCGAACGGGCTGTCAAGGTTTACTAAGATCAGGTGTGATGGCCTACCCAACTCCGCTTGAAACAATCTTGTGAGCAGAAGAAACTCTCAACGTCCATCTCTTTGCACTTAGGGCATTGCAATGTTGACGCATCGTTTCCACAGTTGAGGCCTGGACATTTTCGAGGTTGTGCTGCTGCTTGATCCATGTTGCTAAACTCGATCGGTGATTACAAAAAAGTTGATGCAATTCGTGAAACGCTGGATCACAAAGCCTGTCGAAAGGAAGTAGATCGAATGCCTAGGCAAATTGAAGAAATTTCGTGCTCAAGATACTAGCAACAAACATTCATGTATGTTAACAAAATTGTTCATTAAAGATGTTACGAAACGGGATGATACGCTACGAGTGCAGGTTCTCAGACCTCCGCATGAATTACATAAGCAATGCTAGGCTGCAGGTTGAACGTTCAGTATGCAAAATTATCTTTGCGTTTTAAAGTACAGCAGACTCCAAGGAACATTTTATAGGAAATTCTGTTTCACGTTTCCCTGACAACCTGCGAATATCGCTGGTGTGATTGTTTGTAGATTTACCGTCGCCCGAGTTCGCAGGGCGATGTGCTCAACCCTCAAGCGTGGCTCGTGCCATACAGCCGTCATTCTCTGGTACTCGGTTACGATAGCCATAGTGATACTTTGGCCCGTGCGCGAGGTGCATTTCACCATTAAAATCGCCGATTTCTCCTTTGAAAGGGATATTCAAGCTTTTTTAACCTGGTTGACAGACCTCGCACACTAACGTTCAGGTTAACTCGACCCACGAACAGGAGTTGGTATGCAGACAGGCATGGCCTATGAGACTTTCAGCCTTCACGAATGACCTGACTTGTGATGCCGCCATCAACTAAGAGTGAAGTCGCCGTCACGTAGCCACTAGCTTCCTGGCTACTCAAGAAAACAATGGCTTGCGCAACATCGAAAGCTGTACCCATTCGACCCATTGGCACCGATGAGGCTCTTTTGTTAACAAGACCTTGGTAGTCTCCATCATTGTATTCGTACGCTAGTCGAGCAACCAGAGGCGTATGGATCAAACCCGGTATGACAGAGTTGACTCTGACATTGTGCGGGGCGTACCTCACACCCATGGCATTTGCGAAGTTCCTCAAAGCCGCTTTCGTGGTTGAATACCCGATGTGTGATCTACCCATGAACCTGAGAGTAACTTAGCTCATCGCCCGTAGTGGCACGAAAAATTGACTTACCCACTACCAGCAATCGAGGAGAGAAGGATAACGGAGCCCGATTTTTGTTTCTCCATGATGGGTAGTACTTGACCACAGCACAGAAATGCCGAAGTGAGGTTAACATCTAGCTGCTGATGCCAGACCTGGGTGACAATCAGCATGAAGCACATTTTCAGCATTTCCAGGAAGACTTACCTCCTCGCTCATCTCGGCGGGACCACCAGGAGCACTTTTACCGACATTGCACACGAGCACATCGATTCTGCCATATTTCTGCATACATTGACTGACGAGTGCTTCAACTTCTGCTCGCTTTGTGACGTCCGTTCGAATCACACTCACTTCAGCTTTGGGCAGTTCTTGCTGGATGCGCTTCTTCGCTAGCTCGGCCGAGTTTAGGTCAATGTCACAACCAAATATTTTTGCTTTTGATTGAGCGAAGACTTTCGCCGTAGCCGCGCCATTGCCCCAGATCTCTTTGTCATGTTCTTGTGGGATTTGGCCTATTCCTGTTAGTAAAACCACCTTGTCTTCGAGATCAGTGTAAATGACGGGCATCTTGTCACGCCAGCTTGAAATCTTGATTGAAATTCCTGAAACTTGAGCTCGGACCTTTTCCATTCAGAAGAAAGGTAGTATTTTGATAGCAACAGATTAACCGGCATCGTAGCAACCCGTGAGGGGATGCTCTCATGCCTTCTCCCAAAATCTCCTCACCTAAAATTTGTTCTACATCAGCGTTACCCGCCTAGTGATTCTGCGTACTCGCATCAACCGGAATTGCCTGAATTTGTGAGAGGAGAAGCATCTTGTCGGTCAGATGCCACGAGCTAGCCAGATATCATTCTTTTTGTTTTCCCTAGCTTTTCTGCTGCCCTCAAGCTAGACAGCAGCGCTGGATGACTTAGTTCCACGAACAGTCAGACAGTCTGCATTGAGCAAGCGTATGGTTCGTGTTCCTGGAGCTGTGTTGAAGTGAATGTGCCTCGTCTCATGTGGCAACATGGTCATGGTACACGGACGTTTGGTGGCTTGGTTAAAATTGGAGGCGTGCGAGGACCCACTAGGATCACGTTTCCATCAGGCCAAGCCACAGCGTACACCTTCAACGTCCAATATCGAACGAAACGATTTCTACCATGGCTAATCCGTCTCACGCCAAGGCGATTTCCCTTACCACCGATATAGATGCGCAATACTGTAGTTCGTGGATTAACCACAGAATCAAATTTGAGTAGAGAAGCGTGTCAGCACATACTGTGCAGTACATCAACAAAACAACCATCATGCAGTGCGAACAACTCTCCAGCCCTGTGTTTCCTGAAACATGTTGGCCAATAATAGAAGGCTGATCTGCACCGGCTCGTTTCGAGATTGCCCCTTGGGTAAGCAGACCTCCTGCGCCCTGTCAATCTTTGTCCCATAAGCCACGATTTGATGTCCTGTTCTGGCTAAACCACTTGCGCACCGCCCACTGTCATCCAATATGTTTCAAGTCGCATCAGAGAAGGCTTGGTATGCACAGACCCTGGCAGGCTGTCACGGGTTACGTGAGCTGTGGCCAAGATGATCTATGCATGATTGCAATAAAAAAGATCGGAATGCGAGTTCGTTGGTAATGTTTCTGTTCATCGATCGACTTCACATACTACTTCCCACCACACAATCGTTTCAGTCGTTCATTCCGCTTACTCCAAACTACCTCACAATCATTCTCTCAACATGCGTTTCTCATCAGTTATTCTTCTGGTTGCTGCCGTCACTGTCCACGCCCAGAACAACGTCTCAGATCTTCTCAGTGCTGCCAGCTCTGCACTCACCGAACTCTCAGCATATGCGACAGACAGCAGCGCCCAAGCTGCTCTTTCGTCGGCGGCTAGCGCGTTAACCTCCTTGACCTCTGCCGCTGCGACGAACACAAAACTCTCAGCATCCCTTGCCGCCGCAGCCTCTAGCTACGAATCATCTGTCAGTGCTACCACAACCCGCTCAGCGTCTGCCTCAAGTCGAAGCACCAGTGGCGCCTCAACTGCGACCATGCGGACCAGTTCTGTAACCAGCTCAGCCACTGCCACCATGACTGCAGCTCAAGGTGCCGCAGCCAATGTTGAAGTCACAGTCATGGGGTTGGGTGGTGCTATGGTTCTCGGATTCGCTGCTCTTCTGTAATCCAAATCAGTCATTTGAAGTCACTTGCTAGCACATCTCGCTATCTGCCACAAGGCGTTCATGGGGAGAAGTTTTGCATGGCGTTTGGTGGATGGATTAGATCCTCCTTGGACAGAATGCTTTGGAGTTTATCCCTTGTAGTCAGAAGATACTGCTCCAATGAAACAGCCAACAACAAGAATCTTTATAAACCCTTTATGAAGTGTATCACTTCTCAATTTCAATGACAACCTTCCCACGACATCTTCCGGTATTCAATCTTTCGAATGCCTCCTTAGTCTGGTCAAACGAAAAAGTGCTGTCAACTATCACATCCTCTGACTTCAAATCATTAACACCCTCCAAATACTCCTTCTTAGCATCGAGAACGATACACTCATACTTCGGTCCATACCCCCAAGCACCAAGATAATACCTCAACACCATCCTCGGATGAGTCAAATAAAGCGCAGACCCACCCATCGAAGACCGACTCGTCTTATCCCCAACAATAGTAACATAATGCTTCGCCAATCCAATCGTCTCCATTCCACCAACATTATCAATAATCGCGTCTGCCTTGAATATCCTCACCGCATCAACCACCGCATTCGGCCCACTCGTATAATCCACAACCTCATCCGCGCCCAACCCCTTCACAAAATCCACATTCCGATGCGAGCAAGTACTCAACACCGTCCAACCCCTCCTCTTCGCCAGCCGAATAGTATACATGCCGACCGCACTCGATCCACCAAGCACAACAACCTTGTTTCCCGTACCCACCAATCCCCCCTCAACCTTTGCCACACTAGTCCTCGCAGTCAACCAAACAAGCGGCAAACTCGCCGCCTCCCCCCACCCTAGCGCAGCAGGCTTCCTAATCAAACACGTATTCCCCAGATCCAGACTCGCCACCTCCGTCAAGCCACCTGCCTTGCCGCCAAAATCATTAATAAACCCACATACCTCATCACCCTTCCGCCACGTCTCAACACCTTCCCCTGTCGCTAATACCACGCCCGCAAAATCTCGAGCTAGATGCTTTTCGTGCCAGAGTCCCGGGAGTGAGAAGAACGGGACGTTCATCAGTTGGATGTCAACTGGGTTTATTGATGTGGAGTGGATTTTGACGAGGATGTGGTTTGGTGCAGGGAGGGCTGGGATGTTGGTGGTCTTGAGTTCGAGGGTTGTGGGGTAGCCGGCTGTTGTGTAGATCCAGGACTTCACTTTGGTGGTCTCTGCCATTGTTGTCGGAATTTGGGAGTGACTGGTCTGGTTAAATGTTTTCGTTAGGAAATGAACATGTAGGTATGTTGTGATGTGGGGTTTGGTTGTATCGTCAAGGTTGTTGTTTTGTTAGAAGTGGGTAGGTACATGTATCTTGCTTCAACCATCCTGTTGTTCTATGGAACTCTATTCCCTCGGCCTAGGAAGTGTGGGGTCAGGTGGATTATGTCAGCCGTTGCATAGGTACCCACTATATTGTTTCAAACTCAGCTCAACAATAGTAAGGCATGGTAGCACTACAGATCTGATATCGAGTACCGACAGTTCAGAACCGTAGTACCAGATGGGAGAACCATGCAGTAAACACGACAAGACAATCGAAAGTACAGCTCGACGGAGAAACGTCCAGTCTCTTTCCATTGGTTGACACAGAACCGAGGCATTCCCATGCTCGATGATGATGAACTTCACGACCATCCTTCATCCCATCCTAAAGCGAGTCCAATACTAACATCATCAATTCAAAGTCAGACACTCGACATTCCACAACTCGCAAAAATGCCATCCGTAACAATCCCCCCATCAACCCAAACAGTCAATGTCCAGATCTTCGACACAACATTCCGCATCCTCGGCGGCCGGCCCCAAGCCTTCATGAGCCCGCTAATCAAAGGCTTCGAACGCATGAACGCACTAGCATACTCCTTCCTCATCACACACAAAGACAGCAATGGTAAAGAAAGAAAATTCTTGTTCGACTTGGGAGCACCGAAGAACTGGAAGGAGGATCTGCCGCCTAGTATTGCGGACCACGTGAAGAAGTGGGAGAAGGCGGGGATTGTGATTGAGTGTGAGAAGTACCTTACGGAACTGTTGAGGGATCATGGGGTGGTGCTGGAGGAGATTGAGGGGATGATTTGGAGGTAAAAGTACCGCCGCGTGCTTCTCATGGAAATGCTGAATTTTTCTTCTTAGCCATCCTCATTGGGACCATATTGGACGTCCCGGTCTGTTCCCATCAACCACGAAACTCATTGTGGGGCCTGGCGTCAAGTCGCAACTCGGCCCTGGCTATCCTGAGAACAAAGACTCGCCGTTCAGATCGGAAGCTTTTGCCAACCGCGAGGTCTTGGAGTTGTCGTTCGATGAGTCATCAAAACTCTCTCTAGGCAACATGCGAGCCATCGATTTCTTCGGCGACGGCAGTCTGTACTTCCTTGACGCGCCGGGCCACGCCGTAGGCCACATCAATGCTCTGGCACGCACATCCACAAATCCAGATACCTTTATCTACATGGGCGGAGACTCGTATCACCACGCTGCAGAACTACGTCCGAGCGAGAACGTGCCGCTTCCAAACCCAGTCGAAGTAGCGAACCTCAATCCTTACCCCTGTCCTGCTGAGCTGTTCCACTCCTTTCATCCTTGTGCTGGTTACGAAGATCCAAGCCGGACACCTTTTGTCAAGATCGGGGAGAAGTCGCCTGCTATCGACCTTGAAGAGGCAAGAAGGACGGTGGACAAGATCACAGCATTCGATGCCGATGAGAATATTCTTCTTGTTGCGGCGCATGACTGGAGCTTGAAGGATGTCGTAGAGTACTTTCCGCGGAGTTCAAATGACTGGAAGCGGAAAGGTTGGAAGGAAACAGGCAGGTGGAGATTCTTGGCTGATTTCCAGAAGGCGGTGGATTTGGCTTCGAAGTCGAAGCTCTAACCGCAGCGCAGAAGTAAAATTAGGACTGAGGACATGATCGATCGATTGATGCTTCAATAATTTGGTTAGTCGGTTCATGATTGAAACACATCAGCATTGCGTGTCAGCTTCATCTTTCCTTAATGCCACAGTGCTGCACGGGTGAAAGCTACTACGACAGAGGATTCCATTACCTCATCTCAGCAAAGTAGTAGCCGAATCTTTCCTAGCTTCAATGCTTCTCGACCTCAATTTGTCCAGTGATAGATCCTACGGTGACGAATGTATGGTGATCTGCCATAGCAAACATATACTTGAGTTCTTTCACGCTTTCTGGCGACCGAAACATCACACTCGTAAAAGGTCCACCGTATCCAGCATTCACCATCAAGTTGCGAGCTTTGTTCGGTTCCATGACGTCGTCGGCTGGCGGCCAAGGTATGATTCTATCATCTGTCCACGGCTCCGGAACGTACTTTGAAGGACCGAACTCACCCCAGTTAGTTTCCTCAATGATGATGGTTGCTTGCTTGCCATCTTGGTTGGTGTGAAAGATGCACTTGAGATGGTCGAGGTCGTTGACGTTAGAAACACCTTCGGATTGAGGTGGGTCGGGAGTGGCTTGGACTTCATAGAGCTGGGCATTAGGGTAGTCGCCTTCGGTGAGGATCCGATGTGCGATATTGACGCGACCGAGAAATGAGAGGATTGCCATTCTTCTTCTTCAAGTTTTATATCTATACTGTAGTCTGCTATTAGGGACGATGAAGGTGAGTACACCAATTTCACACTGTTTTGTGTTTGCGTTTAAGATGGGTCAGCGACCAGCCATAGCTCGGCGAAGAATGTGTAGACGCAACGACGAGCGTACTCACTAACTTCCGGTGATAACTGTAGACCAAGGCTGCACGATGTAGATTGGGATCAAGATAGTTTTCCCGTTCAACTACAAGTAGTACAAGTGAACGTAAATGAGGTGGCTCGCATGTACGAGTACGAGCGATGCGCGCTAAACCACGTGCCTTCAAGCTGGCGCTGCGGAGTTGTTCAGCCGTGCCTTGCCACATCTGCTTATTTGTCTATCATAGTACCACGGAAATATATTTCCTGACGTTCGTGCTCAAGAATTTTCTTTTGGCCAACAATCAAGCAAGTCCTTCTTCCGGCTTTCAGAACCGCCACCTCCACATGTACTGTACTGTGCTTCCGCTCAGTGGCGATGCGTCTCCAGTAGGTAGCCTTGGAGACTGATCAGAGGTAACGATTGTGCTGGAAATCCATACCTACATCTGTGGGTAGGGCTTGATTGGATTTCGATGCATTTCACAAGCAACATATTACGTTGGATGCAGGGGGCCAAGTTGAGGTTTGTTCCGAGACAGGAGGATAAGGAATCTAGTTCCTTTCAGCCCGGGAACACATTCCCGGTGTCGAGGTTCGATGTTGGTCTCGAATTACTCTTAGCGGTAAGTCCAGAAGCTGCTCTTGGTTATGTGTTCAGAAGCATGGGGCTTACTGGGTGGAAATACAATCCTGTCCTACTCGCGAGAGTCGATCGACCCGGCTTGCCGGGGAATAAACCTAAGATAAGTTTTGTGTTCTGTTCAGAAGTTCATCAGATTCCAGTGCCTTGATTGGGATGTCGGTGGTTTTGTGGCCACTGAGCACGGGAGCATCCATACATGCCGTTCAAGCAAAATGCTAGTACTGCTGAATTGAATCCTCTTTCATTGCTTCAACTATGGACTCGCCTTTGGAACAGTCGCCACCAGTCCACACCCACGTCTCATGTAGGCGTAGTCTTCCTTCTTTAGGAACCTCTTGACTGTCTTGCATCTTCCAGTCATGAGTCCGCTAGAGGCATTGGCATGTTGATATCGCTCGATAAGGCTGTTATTAGAATCGACTTCTGCGATGAAATGGCCACAACTTTATGGATCCGCTGTTACTCTGCCCAGATATTCTTGTTGCTCTGGTGGTAGGTGATGGATGTTGCGGAAGACACCTACCGTTTCGCATTGTTGGCTGTGGAGCGGAAAATACGTGTGTTGTGGGACAGGGTACTCATCCTCTGGGCTTGCAATCGACCCTACCTGGGACGAAGACAGTGGTACGTAGGTTGAGCGTGAAACGCGTAAGATTCGAGCGATGGTCGCTTCGGAAGGTCTTCAATTGTTCTCCCGAGCTTCTCGAAGATCGATAGGTGTAACAAGAATCGGAGTCCACCCACGAGCAGGAGAGAGAAGGGTCTACCTCACTCATCGGCAGCCGGAGATCATTTCCACTCGGCCAATCATAGCCCATATTTCCTTTTATTCATAGTTTGGCAGTTCCTTCTTTCCCCACAGTCACCGAATACGGATTTTCAATCCTAAACTCCAGCAGGTGCTGAAGGGTTGGCATGGAAAGTGCATATGACGTGCGTTCGACTATTTGCATTTCCAAAATACTTCCATCTTATTGCAGACTGTGCCGTTCACATTTGCATGTACCAGACATTTTCAGCACCTTCAGTACGATGCTATCTCATTTGTTCACTGCTATGTGGGCCAGTGTGCCAATCCAATGATGCATTGCTGGTAATGGGACATGCCGATCGATGCAAGGGAAAGACAACACAAAACCTGCACGGCTTTCTGGTCTCTTCATGAATAAATTAACGTTGTCTCGAATAACCCCGTGAAGATCTTAAGAGCTTACCTATTGTACATGCAAAATCAGTGATTCTTTCTCGCATGGCATGTGTGATAGTGCCATCTTGGACACATCAAGTATCTTTGATTCTTCTTGGCATCTAGTTAAAGGCACTGAAACGGCGTGAAGTCCTCGACCAGTTGAAGAAACCAATGGAGGTTCCCAACTTCATTTCGGTATCGAGTTGCCGATCCAGTCTCCACAAACCTTACCGCTGTTTTCTGGCCGGCATGGAAACAGAAAAGAAGTCAGGCCACACATTTTCCCACAACAATTCTTGTTCCACAACTACCGATTTATTTGCCTCATCGCTATCTCCACCTAGAACCCTTCTTCATAGGACGACACATCAGGCAACCGAGCTAAATGTCACTAGACCAACATCGAAACAGATCTAGAATTTTGTCACGCCACACTTGATAGTCGAAGGTGGTTGATGCGACATCGCTACAATTTCGGGAAGCTCATACTTGCTCAGTCCAGCCATTCAGGATTCGTACCCTTCGCCCCAGTTACTCATTGTTCCAGAGACCGCAGTCACGATATGCTCCATTGCGACAAGCTTGAGTCGAAGGTGTCAAGATCCTGGTTGGAATACCACAGACGAATGACTTCAAGCTTGCCCTCCCAGGCATCAACCAGATTTGTTTGGTGTAGAGACCAACCAAGCAGCGCATGAGATGGAGATTCTGCTCCTCTGCTCATTCTTCGAGCCTGACTACGGATGAGTAATGGTGATGGACATTCCGGCCATCTCGCAGCCCTGTTGTCTTTACCTTGCTATCCACGTTCTCCAGAAGCATGAACTTTGCTCCAATATGCATAGTGAGGCAATTCTGACCAAACAGCACATGCTGAACCTACCCTTGCATCAAAATTAGGCAAAACCATCGCTCAAAATCTCGTGCGAAATAGGTTAGACAGTTTCATGGGAGGGGACTTGTCTCGTTGCGATCCAGGTTTATCTCCGCTTGACCTCGGCGCTCGAGATGCGACCTTGATGCACTGGATGCATTCATAAATTCATTCACCTGCTTCCAGGAGTCTCACGTCTCTGACGGCTACCCTCTCCACCAATTTAACACTGCACTTACAACCGACTTGCCTTTCTTGACGAATTCAAATATTGAATCGACACTCCAGAAGCTCACGGACATAGAAAAGCGACCACCACTATCACCACCAATAACGACATGGCCGCCGTACCACTAATCCGTTCTCAAAGCTACCCAAGCAACCTCCAAATAAAATATATCTCGCGTCATCATGAATCGCCCTTCCCAACCTCACGTTACTTCCACAGCCGAAGACTTGCCACACCTACTGAAACACCTCATCTAACCGCCACAGTCCACGACATCAGCAATGATACCTGGCAAATCAGCCTCAGTATCCACGCGTCCAATCCCTCACCTCAAGCCGAGCATGTCAAGGTATCTGCATGGCCGATGTTTGAGCCTGAGATGTCGAGATGTGTCGCTTCAACGAACACGAGCCAGATCGCTACGACGCAGCAACAGGGTGGAGCTGTCGAGGTTCAGGTACCGAAACGGGAGTTGGCGGTATGGGACGAGAGATCGGGAAAGTGGGTGCTTGAGAGAGGAATCTATATGTTTGAGATGAAGACTGGCGAGGCTGGAGCATTAGGGTCCGGTATTATCAAGCAGGTCAGTGTTGCTTCAAGGATGGTGTGGAACGAGTGAATCAACGAAAGAATGGAAAGAAACAGAGATGAAGAGAGATTGATGGAAGACGACATTTATTGTGCAAACAAAAGTCTCAGAGGGTTCCATGGTACTTTGCTTCGGTCACAACTGGATCAACAAAGATGAGATCGACAGACATGACTCGTTACGATATCGACGAAGTCTAGCGCCCATCTCAGGAGAAACTGAGCTTCACAGCCGACAAAAACAGCAGCCTCAGACTTGGAGCACTAGAAGTGTTACGCGATGAGGCCCGCTCCGAGTTGTGCGGTTTGGCCAAGATTCCATCACATGAACGTCCGTGTCAAAACCACAAATCAACACGGTCGGTCACTGAGAATACTATGGCAGGAGTGTGGGTGTTGTCAACAGCAGCAAGTCCGTCTCAACGGTTCATGCGAGCTGATGGCTTTTTTGGAGAAGTTGTTTTTGATAAGCGATGAATTAAGTTGTACTATCACAGCAATGACAAAAACAATAACAAGAACAATAATGACAATAACAATGACAACTAGCATAAGCACATTTATCCCAACAATAACTCCTTCTACCTCCAAGTATCAAATCTTGCACCATTCCATCCCAAATGCCGTTCTCAAGTAAAAAACAACAAATCTGCAAATAGTCTGTCAAACGGCTTCACTCAAACATGTAGCTCAACTCCTCCATCCCACTCGGTTCCGCTCTGCTCGTGTTTTCCACCTCTACCCCTCCCCAAATCCCTCTCAAACAAGCAGTAGTCCATAACCGATCCCTCTCAGATACCATGTATCTTCCACGCACTTACACCATAACACCACTAGTCCTTAACTCCAGCAACCGCCCCTCCATAACAGCCCGTGAAGACGCATACTACAGCATCGCGTCAGTACATCAGTATATCACACCATCATACTATCGCCTCCAAAAGGCCGCAAGGGTTGACTTTTGGCTAGAACGTACCTTCTTAAGCATCCGCTTCGTGCGGTCGGGGTTGTAGTTCGTCAGGGGCTTTGGGCGGAGAGTTTTGCTGTGGTTTGAGCTTTGACGAATGTTGGGGAGGAGGATTTGGGGTTGGGACTTGATGATGATTGATTTCTTCGGTGGAGTGTCGATAATGGATGAGGTAGTGTTGTTGAGTCTGGGTTTCTTGAAGGGACAGAAGTCGACTATTGCTGGTGCTGTGGCTAGCTGTTCTAGTTCTTCGATGTTCTCGCTTTGATCGTTGTCGGTGATCTCGATGTGAGAACGTTTCTTGCCTGCTTTGGCTCCTGCTCTGCCTTTGCCTGCCTTTTGTGTAGCGGCGCGTTTCTTCGCGGGTTTGGCTTTCGGTGCAGCTTTGGCTCGTGTTGCTCTTCGTGGCTCTGTGGCTGGGTCGGCGCCATCGGGATCGTTATTGTCCGAGTCGTCATCGTCATCGTTGTTGGGCTTGTCTTGGGTCGGTGTTGTGTTCTTCGGTCCTTTGCCTTTGCCCTTCTTCTTCTTGTCTTTTTCGTTCTCGTTGGCCTGATCGTCCTGGTTCTGCTCATCAGCTTCGTCGACTTCTTCTTGCTTGATTTCTGCCATCCGTCGTTGTGCTCGTGTACGTCTGTTGACGTCCTGTGGAGATAGCTCCCCTGTCTCTTTGATAAGGTCGACTACCTCCGCAGCTGTACGCTTTCCTGCTTTGTGAGGCTTCTTGCGCTTTTTGGCAGGACTTTCAAAAGGACTTTGAGAGGGTGTTGTGTTACCCCTTCTCTCACCTACACTTGCTTCACTTTCGGCCCGAGTCTCTGGCTCCTCTTCAGCTACTACCTCTTGGTCTGGCTGTGCATCAAGTTGATGATTCCTCTCAATTGCCTCACGCTGTTCATGCTGTAGCTGCTCCTGATCTGGCGTTATCTCGGCCGGTTGACGGTTGCTAATTCGTGGTTGCTGAGGCTGGTCACGTTCCGGTCCAGCTTCATCAGCCGCCAGACCATTCTGCCAAGCCTGTAGATATTCAAGTCCTATGTTGTTGTTTGATTCCCCTTCGATAGGATCTTCGGCGTCGTAATCACGAACATGATGGATAGGTAGCAGTTGCTGCCCGTAGATAGGGTGTGCTTCAGTAGCAATATACTCCTCGGCACCGGTTTCTCGCATGTGGAGAGTTGGTAGTGGTAAGATGTAATTTGCACTGTGAGCTGGTGCTTCCGGAACTTCACCCTCTCCTTCAGGGTGTTGTGATGCTGGGTGACGAGGAACTGGTTGTATAGGCTCCGCTCTACTCAGTAGCTCCCACATACCATCCAAAGCATTGCGAGCTTCTGTGAGATTGTAGTAAACCAGGCCATTGATGATTGCACCTTGGAATGCCGCGGGATTAGCCTCTTGGACTATGAATTCCTCCTCAGCCACATCTCGGTCGATATAATGGAGACCATTGATGATCACAACATCGACTGGCGCAGGCCGATCTTCTTCATGCTTAACCTGCATTTGCGATTGCTGATCCATATTATCGCGAGGTGCTTCTGGTGATGCAGCATCCTCTCGGGGAAAATCGGGATGCTTCGAATTCCATGCAAGGAACCGTCTCTCGTAGTAGGGATTTGGGAGATAGGACATTGCAAAGCTGGTCATGTTTTCTTTGGTATTGGTGAGTTCGTCTCCAGCGTCACTCACATTGTCCACTTCCTTGTCGTCAATGATAGTTTTTCCCAGTTTGGTTACACCTCGACTGCGCAGCTCCTTGAGTGCGTTTTCAGCATCCTCCAATGTGCTATAGCGAATGGAGTCGATAAGAGCTCCAAGGAATATACCCTCTGGACCACTACCCTCAACGTATGGGTTATCTGGAAGTTGGTTGTTGCGTCCACCATCAGTGTTGCCAGTGTCATTGGCGGTGTCGTCGACTTGTCCAAAACTCTGTGGCTGATCTGTGGCGTGAGCGCGTGCAAAATATGGTCCAAAGCCTTCTTGCTGCATCCTTTGCCACGGGTTTTCCCTACGTTCATGCGCGACTTCTTTACGAAGCCAACGTGCGAACTCCTTCGCCGCTGGGCAGTCACCTTTATGGCAAATATGGTGCCATTGGCCTTGAATGGTGGGACAGGGATGACAGTCTGGCTCGTCGAGTTCTGGTGTATAATGCGAGGACGGTGTCGAAGCAATAGATATTGCCTCAGCATTCGCATTTCCTGTTGCTTCAGCTGGAGCCTCAACCAGTGTACGCTCCTGTAATGGATTTCGAGCTGCTGGAACTTGTGCAACAATATTTGTCGGCTCGGTGTTCTCTTGATTGGAAGGGGGATGACGTTCAGGTGATGCATTGTCCTCCAGAATTTCGATCGACTCTTCATCGCTATCGGTGTCTATAGATCGTGAGGCTGAAATAGTGTCAGTGTGTGCTAAACCCATAGCACCATGAGCATTACTTTGACATACCGTTTGTCGAGGCAAAGGAGTAGGACTACCCGGCGCACGTTCTCGGATACGTGCTGATGGATCGGGTAGAACTGAGTCTGGTCCTTTGGAACCACCACCTCGCAACCTCGGCACAGTTGAAATCTTGCTGTGATCAGGAGATGCAGTTGTCGTAGAGTTCAGCCTTCCTGACTTCGTCACCCTAATTCTCGGGTCATGAACTAGTCCGCTGGCGGCTGACTTGGAGCCTGCATGCTTCTTTCTTTGCGTCTTCAATGTTCGTCTTACTTCCTTCTCAATTTTGCGTTGACGACAGCTAGCTCGTGTTGTAATGCTTGGCGGAGCTATCGATACCTTGCGAGTAGGGTAAGGTTGCCAGGCTACCCATCTGATGAGCTCTTTACCAAATAATTTCAAGTAATCAAGTGGTCCACCCCCGCGTCTACGCTTATGCCCGGTGTATGTCCCTGGAGGGCGAACATGTGGTGGAGGCAGGTTGATACAATCTTCGATACGAGGCCCATCTGAGATGATACCAGGATCTCTGAGATCGCGAGTAATGCGGCGGCTCTCTGCAACTTCTTGAGCTCGATTCTCAGGATTTGGATAGTAAACGTAATCGTATGCAACAGTTATGTTCCTACCATATGGCTTTGGATACTCCACGGGGCCGAGACTTCTGGTTTTAGCGTTTGAGTTCGGTGATCCAGCTGGTAGATCATCTGAAGATTGTGTGCCGTCACGATCAGAGCTCTCTGGAATCAATTGCTCCACCACGGTGGCAGAGTTTCCATCAATTCCAGCACTCCAGCACTCAACTATCCTGCCGTGTCGTCGAACGATCGTAGGACCGCCTGTGAGATGATTGAAGCGGATGACTGCCCACTGCAAAGCCGGTCGAGCTTTTGGCTCCCATGTGTAAGAGCTTATTTGTTTGATAAGCTCACTACTTGCTTCATTGCTGATGGGTTGTTCCGGATCCCAACCGCGAAGCTGCTCAGAGCGAACACCACGGGCTTCCCGATACAGGTGGACGCATGCGCAGTAGAATGCCACGATGTTCTTGATTATCTCCAGATTCATGAATTCGGGTTCAACTTTAACATGTTCGAAGAGAGCTTGAATCAGAACAACCCTGAAGAAGTGGCTCTCGACAAGGTAGTCCGCGGATTCAAAGACCGAATCGTGTTCTTTGAATAGCATCCAGATTGTTTTAAGATTCTGCCAGATCAAATACCAGAGCTTGGTTTGCTCGTCGCCAAGCTCAAGATAGACGAACCTTTGCATCTCTGAGTGTACATTGTCGAGTCTCCTCATCACAGAGTCAATGCCGGGACCAAGGAAATTTGGAATCAACCGACCCCATCGGCTGGTGTCAAAGTCGTCTTCAAGGCAGCGTAGAGCACCGCTAGCTATGCTGATGTCGCTCCCAAACTTGGTGAAAGCAGTTTCCATGGCCATTTCGTACGACATGGGTTTGGCTTTCAACAGAAGCTCGGCTTGGTGTAATAATGTGTCGGTTATCAATGGCATGTATTCACCCTCGATTTCTTGTCGCAGTTTGGAAAGTTCATTCTCCTGGTCATCTGTGATTGCCCGTTCGAGAATACTATGACCGTTCTTGTCTTGTTGCAGCAGTGGCTTAAACAACTCTGCGATGTGGGCCAGATCTATCAGGAGACCGCGGGGATCGATATCCCGCACCTCAGACAGATACAGATAGTAATCAGAAATGCAGCGTGCGATTTGCCTTGCCTCTTTGCGGGTGGGAGATGAATGAATTCTGACATTTAGAATATTGTCATCAGAAACATGCTGACTGTCGTGGAAGAGACCGGTTGCTTCGGCATCAGTCCAGGGGCTCAAGGGCGAAAGTTGTGATTTCGAGGTAGTGTTTTCCACAGTCACGTTGAGCGTCTTCTGTTTGTCTGGTTTATCTCGATTACTCTTCGGGAGTGCTGACGCCATGGTTGTATGCTCGTTTGAACTTCGAGTGAGCGAGAACACGCACGAAAAAGTGTAGGGAAGTAAGAATGCAGAAGGGATAACTTCCAGAGGTAGCAAGTTTGTGAAGATAAAAGTCAGAGAGCTCAGAGATGATCATAGAGGGCAATAATGAAGTGCAATATGCAAACTGCATTCAACTTTCGATTATCATATTGATCGCTTTCGGCATTAACAAAGCCGGGTCGACGATACCCGGCTTGACGCACAGACACAATCAGGAACGCAAAACCTTCTGCTTTCATTCAATTAGCTGACATTTCAACAATGCAAATGGGATTGTGTGCAAGATTTCACATGAGTTGTAAGCATACAGAGCAGCCTTGCATCCTTGATCGGTGCGATCGTTGGGTGATATGGCTTCTGGACATCATCGGTTGCTTAGGAGCATGAAATATGCTACAATAGTTATTCTGTGGTGCAAACATCAGAGAAAAGCAGGATTTTGTAGATTTATCATGGTGTGGCAGAGTCCGGTAGCTTTCAAGCACCGGTCGAGTACCTTTGTGCCATGCTTGTCACTGTCGAGACCAGAGATTCATCCGCCTGGGTATCTTTTGTTCCAGGAACTGCTTTCGTCGAGGGCACGGACCATATTTAAGGAACCATGACACCGTGCTTAGCAATTAAGCTAGAGCCAATGGCAATAGCAAGTCGTGTTCATTCAGCGACAATCATTGGTGCCTGCAGCTGGTCATGAGTAGGGTAGCTGAGTGATGGCGCTTCGGAGCTGTGGTTGTTTTCGACACCTGGCACGTTGTGTGGAACACTCCAGGCACAAGCAGATGGCCCCGGCATTGCCATTGAGAGGAAGTTGACCAAAACATAAGGATAGTGACAGTTACTGCCGAACTAACATGATATTTCGGCTATCACATCGTTTACTATAAGTCGTGTCCGGTCTTATGATAGTCAGAAGTATTTGCTCAGGCTCACACCTACTACTGTACTGAACGATAATATCTGAAAGATCCGAGCACTAAGAAAGGAATGTTATCGTGGGTATATCATGTGACCAAGTCTGACTGGCCATCATTGTGAATGGCAGCCTTGGATGAAATCGTAAGAAAGGAATTGTGGATGCCAAATTAATAAAGCACTGCAAAGCTAGCGATGACGATTGTGGTGGCATGATCTTCCAGATTGGAACTGTGTTACTCTCATTGTGAGTGGTGGATGAAGAGTGAAAGTGCAGGTCGTTTCTGTTCGTGTCCTGGGGTGCAGCCAAACTTTGCGGGGAGCTTGGCGACGATCATGTCTAGCGCAAGTCCATGCGGTCAACCCACCAATGGCATTGTGGAATGCAAGGACAGGGCAGTAACGCCAACATTGGCCTTGCAGGGACGCAGCCAAAGGGGGGCAGTTAGACCACCGCTCTTTCCAGTGCACCTTCACTTACTACTGTATCTTGCGCTGTGATACTCTTCTGCAATTGTCGACAAAGCCAACAGTCTACCACTTCCTCAGCTGAACACCAGATCCACGACTTACCTTCTTTGGTAGTAATACTCCGCATCCTGTGCTTGTCGCGTCTTTGTGTCTCGCAACGTCACTTGTGCCCTGGGCCTCATATAACCCCTCACACAATTCATAGCCCTTGAATTGCGAACAAGAGTTCTCCGAAGAGCATTTCGCTCGCAAATCATTTGACGGTGCTCTACAAATCATCAAGGGCTTCAGCCCAGCCACAGCAATAGCCACAATGAGTGATCCTCACGAGTCCGCTTCAGCTGCCCCTCCCTCGACTCGACAGAGGCGGAAGTCCTTTGTCGAAATGCTCAACCCTCGAGCCTTCAACAGCCCTTCCAATCTATCCACCTCACCATCAAATGCAGTTCCCGCGTCCCCTGCAACGTCTGGCGGCAGAAAGAGCATGTCATTAGCACTTGGTTTAGCAGGAACAGGGACTCAAGATTCACCCTTCAATGCCTTTGCAAGACAGAGACGTGCGAGTATCTCCACCTCTTCAGCCAGTAGTTCACCTGAATTCCGCAACACCTTCGGCGACGGCGCTGTGATTGAAGAGGAGGACGACAAGATGGAACAAATGGCAACACCACCTAGCCCTTCCTTTGCTCGAAGATTGAGCTTTGGTGCTCAAGCTCTGGGAGTAGTCCGTCAGACTGGTACTTCTCCAAACAATGCTGCTGGTAGGCGACCCTCGGCTTCCCTGTTCACCTTGAATGAGGATTCAGAACACAGCAATGCCAGTGCTTCGAAGCCAGCCACACGATCTCATGGGACGGCCAAGACTGGAGGTAAGAGTCTAGGTCGATCTCTTTGTTTTCTCCAACCCTTGATTTTTCTCATCCTTCATTTGTTTTGCTTCTACCATAATTGATTCAAAGACTAACTCGAAAAAGGTGAAGGCTTTAACTGGTCCGATGCCATGCGTGACAAGAAGCAGAGACCTTCCTTCTCAGGAAATCCTTTCGGCCACAATCGAAGCAAGTCTTTCAATCCAACCACTCCACAACCACCCGTGGAGATGCCGAAGCCAGCTCCATCTTCACCAGCACCTGCTTCACTTCGCACCAAGAAGCCTGATCATTTGGGCGAGAGGATGCTAAGAGGAGAGTTCATGATGGACTGACCAAGATGAAGGGCATATAGGTGACCAATTTCCAAGTGTAACAACAACCAATTGATATGCCTTGAGCTATGAGCAATGATATCACGGTTAGGACGATGATCAAGGCGCAATTGCATTGCTTGCAACAGGAAGACAAATTGATATGATCAGGGGATCTGCTTCATTTATCCGTCTGCGAATGGTTTTCGTGTGCTGCGAATGTGGAACCGTTGGGGTTAACAACAGACTGTCAAGGTGCAATCAGTTCGACTAGTGCTAGCTGCTTGTGTTCAAGATTAGGCAACGCAATGATATTTCAATCCTTCTTCGATTCACCTACTTCGAGACTTGCGCATCTGCGTAATATTGAGCATGGATACGCGATTTATGGATTGGTGTTGACTGGCGAATCATACTCTATGTGTCCTGCAAATCTCCTATACGGTTCTCAAGAGTAAAAATGTAGCTGGCGGAGCCTCAATACCACTCCGATCTAGTAACAGCCGCTGTTCCCTTCATCTTCCTTCCGGAAGTGCCGTGATTCAGAATCTCATATTCTCATCACCAACTCGTTGTCACACCACTGTCAGTGGGCATGCTCATGTTGGAGGTTCCCATCTCAGAGAAGCGATGAACGGTAAGGTAATTGGTTGCCTGTGACAGATTCATCCATCAAAACCGCTGCGGCCACTGAAGGGGTATGGCTCCGAAGAACAATATGACTTGCCTTTCACTGACGTCGGATTGCGCTCTCCGAGCATGACGTGGGACATACTATCTGCTCCTACAGTAGTTAGATTGTCCCCCTAACCGAAGAGCATTGCATACTTGTGTGTGCTGGTAAGCGGAACTCACTCATTGAGGGAGGTTAATGGCTACCTAGGACCTAGAGGGAAGGTCATGCCGTACACGAGCAACAGTAGCCGGACCGGTCAAGCCACATTTTCAACTTTCCTTGGAAGCCACAGTGTGGCGTCACAAGCATGATTAACAACACGCCTCAGGACTGGTCAATAGTCCTCAACAATTCCACCTTGTGGCATTACACAGTAGCATCGGAAGCATGACATTCATGTGACAGCTCAGCAGCTGAGTAAAGATGACGCTCGACGACGGCATTAGATGCAGAGTGCCACTGAGCGCCTCTTCGCTATAAGAATGACTAACCGCCACGGCAATGCTGGGGCAGCCTGTACGCAGACTCTTGGGAGGACAGCTTAAGAGCCTCTAATCACGACTTCGGGCCACTACAAGCACGTGTTGACCGTTAAGCTTAACAACGAGATCAGGCCTGATGGATGCTAAGGCCAACGGAGTTGAGAACGCTGAGCAAGGTCCAAAGGAGCAGGCTCGAGGCTGGATATGGCAGTACTTCGTTCTAAGGGGAAATGAGCCGTGGTCAGGGCTTCAAACACATCGTTTAGCAGAAATAGTGGTATCCAAAGGCAGTTCGAATTGTCAAGCTTCGGAAATGCAAGAGCTCAAGGAGTACTTTGATGCTATCACCGACAAGCAAGTCGTGAAGGACGCGGTATCTTTTCATGATGGTACGCCCGATTTCTGACCCATCCAAATAGCTCTGACACAGTATAGCGTTTCGTGACAGAGATAAAGACGAAGCAGATAACGTGGAGAGCTCCAAGAAAGCGATGGTCAGTTGGCATTGAAGCACGGGATCAACGTTGCCACCATAGATTTTCACGTGCCAGTCTGAATGTGATTGGCTGTATTTTTCTTCGATCCTTATGCATGATGTAAACCGACCTCCGCCAGGCCTGTACCCGGTACAATGGTCTTGCGACACTTTCATTTCCAGCCATCCGTCACACCATGTTCATGCTTTGACGAGAAATTGTCCAGCATTGAGCAACTTCCATCAGAAGCAATGTCCCATCTTCGATGAATCCCACGTATCGACTCGGCATAGGGAATGCCTTCAAATTCGCCGCAGCTGCGCCAATTCCTGGCTATCCTCCACAGACAATAGCTCGATTTTTAGACCCGAGCTTCAGATATCATATTCCTCATCGGATAGCGAGTCGCAAGGTGTCAAGTCAAGCAGCAAATCATTCAATTCCAGCATCTCTATCGCTGGGCGTCAGTCGCATCACTACCGGTATTAGACCCTCGAGTCCGAATGTCCCATCGTTATCATATGGGTCGATTGCGTCGCCTTTCATCCGACCATCACTTATAACCCTCGCCGGAGGATATTGTCTGAGTTATCAGACTTCTGTCTCTCAGTCCGTCTACCAACACATCTACCGCCGTTGTTTTCACAATTCTCTCGATCTACGGCGTCCGAAAAAGGCTCAAGAGAAAATTGGAGATGGCAAACCGCGGTTAAGAGAAGATAAAACACCATCTGAGAGCAGTGGCGGCGAGCACTTCTACGACCGAATACACCTGCCAAATTTCCATCGTCCAACCAAAGAAGAGCTCTTGGCTGCGGCGACTGGTTTCTGGTCAAGGCTAAAAGTCCGATTCAAATGGGCAACTATCAGAAGTGTTAGGCCTTTCAACGCAGATGAGATTTTCGGCTTCTTCTCGTGGATTGCGCTTGGCCATGTGGTATGGCTCGTCATTGGAACTACCACATTCATCTCTCTGGCTATATTAGCCATCAATACTGTCTTTGCGCAAGAAGCCCTTGCCGGCTGGGTTGGCGAATACTTAACTAAGTCATCGGGCGTGAAAGTTGTGTTTGAATCTGCGATTGTGCCTAAGTGGAATGACGGTGTTATCACTTTCAAAAACGTTTTTGTTTCGAGACGGCCTGGTCAAGACAAGTCATCGGTACGGAAGGGCTCCGCCGTTGAAGCTGCTGCTGCCGCCGCCAGCCAGGAAATACTAGAAGAAGATCAGAACTATACCCAGTTCGATATCACACTCGGGGAAGTCAACGTTACTCTGTCCTTCAGTAAATGGTGGAACTCCAAGGGTCTATTACAAAACGTCGAAATCAAGCGTGTCCGAGGAGTAATTGATCGAACTCATGTTCATTGGGTCGATAACGGCGCTGATCCAAAGAGCTACCGCCACGAACATAATCCAGGAGATTTCGAAATCGAATCTTTCAAAATTGAAGACCTACTTCTCACCTTACATCAACCAAAAGGTTTCAGACCATTCACTGTCAGCATATATCAAGCCGACCTTCCTAGACTGAGAAAGCAATGGATCATGTACGACTTTCTATGTGCAAACAACATGACCGGCGAATTCGACAACTCCATGTTCGCCATCCACCGACGACAAAGTCATTCAGCCCTAGGTACAGACCTAGAAGAAGCCGGCGAAAACGAGCCATGGAAGAAACAATCCAGAATCCGCATCGACGCCCTAAACATAGACCACCTGAACCGCGGCGTCGAAGGCCCCTTCTCCTGGATCCACGAAGGCAACGTCGACATAATAGCCGACGTAATGATCCCCAACGACAACGACGAAAGCGTCATCAAAGTAATGAGCGACTTCTACGACCAAATCGAAGCCCAATTCCTCCTGAAGAAGAAACACCTCCAACGCCTCCTCGACACAAACAACTCACTAACCCAAGATGACGAAGGCGATGACCTAGCCCTCCCTTTACCGGTCCGTCCCTCTGCCACCGATGCCTCTCCCGACAGTGACCGCCGCTACATGGTAATGGACCTACGAATCCACCTCAACGACGTCCGCGCCGTAGTCCCTCTCTTCACCAAAGACCTGTCATACGTCAACAGCGCGCTCATCCGCCCGATAGTAGCATACATCAATTCGCGCCGGACCTTCATACCCATACACTGCCGTGTCGTGAAACGAGTGGACGATTTCGACGGTAGTTGGACTATATACGACAGCGGATTGATGGATGATTTGTCGGCGGAAACGTATGATGCTTTTAGTCTGGATGTCGCTGATGAGCAGGCGCGTATGAGACGGTTTAAGAAAGTTGGTCTGTGGAGCTTGCAGTTGGCTGTGCAAGCTATTTTTTTGGTGAGTTGAATTGCCTTATTCCATTTGCTTATGGCGTGTGCTAACGCATTGTATTAGGGCATGGCTGGAAATATAGCGTGATACATTATGCATTATCATTGTGAGCGCTGGTTTAGTCTTCGTTGTTATGATGATGTACATTACGTAGCGAGCGGGCGTTCAGGAACAGGAAAAACGTATATAATGTCGTGTCTGGCCAAAGCAAGACCATATACACGCGTACATAGGTAGGTATTTCCCCCATACACAAACACCGTATAGTATACATACATACACACGTATAACCATACTATAGCATCTCAATCGCCTCCACCAAAGCATCAACATCAACACCAGCACTTCTCCTACCAATTCCATCCTCACGATTCTTATCCTCCATCAACAGCCCCTTAACAACACCACCCAACCGTCTCTCCCTAATAGTGTGCTCCAACTCCGCACTCTTCATCCTCGCAACCTCAATAACACCACCCTCCAACCCCGCCAACCGCGCCACATTCAACCCATAACTCCTATGCGCCACGCCCTCGCCAACCTCATACAAAAACGTCACATCATCGCCGCCAGCTTTATCTTCGCTGAACTTCATATGCACGTTCTTTAGTTCCCCGCTTGTAAAGCCTTCTGCCATGCGCGCCAGGACCTGGTAGTGCGTGATGAAAAGTGTGAGACACTTCTACTCGCGAACAAGGTAGTCGAGTACTGCACTTGCGATAGCGACACCATCGTGCGTTGATGTACCGCGGCCGAGTTCATCGAGGATGACTAGCGATCTGTCCGTCGCGAGTTTGAGAATGTCGGATGTCTCGCTGAGTTCGACCATGAATGTCGATTCGCCGGCGAGCATGTTGTCGAAGGCGCCCATGCGGGTGAAGACAGCATCTAGGATGCCTAGATTTGCGGAGTGGGCGGGGATGTACGAGCCTATTTGGGCCATGATGGAGATCAGGGCTATGGAGCGGACGTAGGAGGATTTGCCGCCCATATTGGGGCCTGTGATTAGTAAGGCGCGGGTGGTGGAGGTTGAGAGTGAGATGTCGTTTGGTATGTATGGTGATGCGAGAAGTTGTTCTGTGATGGGGTGTCTGGCACCGATGATGTCGATGGATGTACTGGGGGAGGTTGAGTCGGTGAAACTTGGTCTTACATAGCCTGGCTGTTGGGCGATCGTGGCGAGTGATACGAGACAGTCGAGGGTGGCGAGGGATAGTATAGCGTCGCGGAAGGATGGATAGTTTGCACTAATCTCTGCTAGGAGATCTTGGTACGCCGTATCACAAGCTGCTGCAAGTGATTCCTTGTGTTGATCTCGTTCACGAACCAGCTTGATGACTTCTGGTGGATGAAAGCGTGATACCTTTTTCGTTCCGCTGATCTTTGCCCACGATGCGGGCACTTTCTTGATTCCAGCTGAGTTGTTCTCGATTTCAATGAGGAAGTCAATACCTGCAACAGTGGCATAGTTGACAGGCGTCTTCCTACCAATCTTTTCAGCAGCAACGGAACGGAACGAGTCAAGGTCATTCTCGATAGAGGCAATGCCAAATTTATGTTCTGAGATTGTTTCTGTTTCATGCTCCTCACGGAAGAATGCATATTTGTCGTCAGATTTGGCAGCTTGTAGGTTGATCCGTTCAAGGTAACTGGTGACTTCAGATTGTATAGTAGGTAGACTGGTGATACTCGAGGTCAAGAGAGTTGACTTGAAGCCGGTCACTTCTGCTGTTGTAGCAAAGGAGTACTCCTGAGCAAGGTACTGGAATGCTTGAAGAACAGTCAACAATTCAGGTCGCGTACACTTTCCATAATAGATACGTAGTAAGCTCTTCTCAAGATCACTTTTCGTCCGGGAAAGCACTTTCTTCAACCTTTCGGTGGGTAGGGTGTTATCAGGATCTAGCAGCTCCTCAATAGCTTCCAAGCGAGCCTCAATTGCAGTCCTATCCAGAAGAGGTCTTCCAACCCATTTTCGAAGGAGACGACTGCCGAATCGTGTTTGTGTCCGGTCGAGCGTCCAGAATAAGCTGCCTTTGACCGTATGGTCGGTCTGATTCTGGTAGATTTCCAAGCTACTAAGGGTATTGCCATTCAGCAGCATGTGTGATCGTGCAGAGAATGGTTGAAAGTACTTTGTTAGATCGAAGACATTTGAAAGTCCATAGTCCGACATGTGTTTGATCATCGCTGACAAGCATATCATGACATGTTCGGGAAGACTCAATATCTTATCCAGAATCTTCGCAGCCTTCTCATCTTGAAGAGCCGATTTGAGTCTTTCTGCATAAAACGACGAAACGTGGTTGTGTGATTCAGCAGCTGTTGTTTTGTGTTTCTCCACACGTTCAACCCTGGCCTTGTCCCCAAACACGTTCGCTTTGCTGCCAGACAAGTGCATGACCAGCTTGTCGGTTGCTCGAGATAGATCTCCTACGATCAAGAATTCGCAGGGCGCAATGTGCAGCAAACGTGTTTCGATCTCGCTTCGCATGAAACCATCTTCGAAAGTGTCATAGACGATCTCTCCTGTAGCTGGCTGAACAGCAACAAGGCCAACGTCGACTTTTTCATCGTTGCCGTATCCTTTAACGTTGGTTTCGGTCATGCACAGCAAAAAGCCTGTAGATCTTAGCTGATTCGATGTGCGGTTCGAAACATCCTCGTCCAAGCCCTCAACATCATCGATGTAGGTTCCTTTAGTATAGAGATTGGTCAACTTCCTCACGAATGGCGCATTCCTATTGTCTCCTACAGCTTTCAAAGCAGCTGTCTCAAGCTGTCTCACAACGCCAATTTTATGACCCGCTTGCACCAATCTTTTCACGTGAACATGCAATCGATGCACCGGAATGCTAGCAGACGCAAATCGATCGAGGTGAGCTTCGGATGGATGCTCGTCGAAGCGGAGCTTCCCAGGTATGCAAAAAATTCCGAGTTCTTTGGCAGCAATCCTGGCATCTTCACCAAAGAACCTGAACTTGTAGCCGACCTCAACAACAAGTAAAGTGTCCGTATGTGCCTGCTTAATCTCGATGACTTGCTTCTCCATAGGAGTTAGTTTAGCACCTTTCTTGGCTCCTTTACCTCTCGGTAGAGGTTTTGTTGATTCAGGAGTTTCGTCATCTTCCTCTTCGCCGCCCTCGTCATTCGCTTCATCCTCGAATAAAGCTTTGTTCCTTCGCTTGATATCGTTGATACTGTCAGGTTTGCCCAGCTTCCTGACAAACTGCCGGTGTAGCTCTTCTTTTCTCGGATCGGACACATCTGGCGCATCTTCGTTTTCCTGCAGAAGAGTAGAAGAGAACAAATATTTCGATGTACGTTGCGTCACCGTTGGACGGGTCGGCAGAGTTCTGGTATTCTGCCCGCTCGAGGACAGCGGCCGCAGGTGTGGTCTGTCCCCCTCCTCGTCATTTTGAGCATCTGCTGATACATGAATTTTGGTTTCGGCACCTGTCCTACGGCGTTTCGCATCCGGAAGGTCGAACGTCTCTTCAGTAGAATTTTCTCTTTCAAGCTTCGCATCTGCAGGTTTTGGCTTCTGAAAGAAAGCAGAGAGTGTCTGCTGCTTCTTCGAAGCCATGTTCTATGCCTGAGTGCGAAGCATTCCGCACTGAAACGGTTATGTCGACGTCAGAAATTATGATCACGAGAATGACACGGTCTAGAAGCACGCGTCACGCGTCAGGTCAAGAAATGAAGCTACAGAAAGGAGCTGGGCTATCATGATAACACAGATAAAGTTCCACTATAAAGCACAGTACAGAAGCTAATTCTTTACTCTGTTTACACACGTATATGCCATCCTCCCTTGCACCTTTGTGATGGCTATGATATATCATCCTCGTACTTAATGATCTACCTTCATGTGACAACACTCAAAGCATATTCTGCATGAGATTCATATTGTAGTATCTTCATCAATCATCCTGTTTGATCAAGCGAGCGAATCTGGCTAATCATGTCTCGTCGATGTTTCACATCAGTATATTGGTGTCGCCCTGACATGTAAAGATACACTTGCTTCAAGGAGCAAATAGTGGTTGACGGTATTGAATGTGATATCCAGAGACACCATCGTTGCCAAAATGGTTCCGTGGAGAGTTTTTGCTCATGTGCTCAAATGCAGCAGTGAGGGGATTCCTGACTGGCACGAAGACATCATCGTCCTGGAAAGGATCGAATTTAGCGGCAGTCACGGTACTAGCTCGATCTAGTTGTGTTAAGGGGTTGCCGGTTACCACATTCTCGTCGACATTTTGGAAGAACAGCGGATTGACAAATTGATTTGTGCCCGGGCTGCCATTGCTTGCACTTAAGTGGTTGACATTCTCCTTGCCTTGGCCGATGTCTTCGAACATGGAGTAGGCTGGCAATCGGCTTCTAATGACTTTGAATGGATCGTATGGTTCCACTGGTTGAGGCCAAAGAACAGGCAATGGATAGGTCAGTTGTGCTCCCGTGGTACTTGCGTCGACATATGCTGGTGGTACTAAGTCAGAGGACCCATCAACGCCGAAGCCAGGAGATGAATCTTCGTAAATGCGAAATTGACCTTTTTTCATCCTTCGACCGTATTTTGGTACTGCCAGTTTGAATTTGTTGTTACGTTTCTGGGTCGGTGTAGAACTCAGGTGTTGTGGCACTGTCACTTCCGTGTCCGACGTTACCAAGTTACTAGGATTTGCTAATGGAGATCCAGCGTGTCGTCGTGTCCTCTCAGATCGTCTTCGGACTTTCCTAGTTCCTTTGTCCTGTTGAATGGGCCGAGGTTGCTTGGATTTGCGTCGCCTTGGAGTAGGTGGCGGAATTGTGAACTCACCCTCAACAGGACTATCGTTTTCCAAATCGTCCATGTGTCGGCGCTTGAGCACAACTCCTGCTGCTGAGTGGACTGTCTCCCTGGGGTCGACTTTCTCTGAAAGCTTCTCCAGTCTCCTAAGGACCGAGCCATCCTTCTTCTGATTTCTCTTCTTCTGCAACTCGCGTGACGCAGCATCGAAGAGACCCATACCTGGCCATTTCGTCCCTTTTAACAGTGGTGAAGATGATCCTTTGCCTTGATCATAGTCATCGGCAGCACGAACGTCGTCCTCTTCGATTTCTTCCATGACAGAGGACGACCTCACCTTGGGAGGGCTCGACGGAAGCATGGGATATCCGCCATTTCTGGTCTATGTTAGCATGTCGCCATTGAGTATAAGCGTAGCTCTTTACCTTGAAGGCTTGCGAGGAGTGTAATCCAAGTCATCCCATTCAGTTGCTGAATTTCTTGTCTTGAGTCCTGGTGGATGGAAGTCGTATGCCGAAGCAATTGATAGTTGTGGTATTGTGCTATTTCGACCTCTTTTCTTCTTCGACCCACTCGTAGCAGCAGCAGCGGCAGCTCGGCGTTCATTGGCAGCTTTCTGATCAGCTTGCTTCGTCTTCTTCTGCTGCATGCGTTCAGACAGGAGTTGGGCCACTCCATGCTCCTGGAACCATTGATTGTATACTGTTATCCTCAGTGCAGCTTCTGGCTCTTGATGACTCCTGACTTGTAGTTTGTGCAAGTGAGCAAGATGTCCTTTAGATCCGACATGTGTGAGTAAGTGGGAAGAGTCACTGAATTTCGGCAGCTTGGGACAGATTGTACATCTGAGGAATTCAGAAGGCATGATGAAGAGGTTCGTGGCAACTGCAAAACAAGCTCAAAATTGTGTTAAGGTGGAAATCAAAAGTGGCAGCATTGGTAGCTGTGCACCTCCTCACAACGACACTGAAGGGTGCAAGGGGGACACAATGGCAGTGGCAAGTAGGAGATGAGTGCAAGGGTGATTCAAGTTCTGAAGATAGCGAGAGCCAGAAACTGTAGAATCAGAAAGGTCGACCATGAGTTGGGCAAAAAGGAAAGTACATGATATACGAAGAGGTGACGCGATTGTGGGATTCTGCAAGCAAAGCACGAGGAGGGCACCTGCTTCTGCTTCTGCAGATTAACACCTCCAAAACTCCTGGTAGCCAACAATCATATCTGAGCACTGTTGCACCATGTCTATGCTGCCGTATCCTACAGCGATGTGATGTGTCTGAAGCGGCCCATAGGACATTGTGCATAGAGCTGATCTTCTCCTGTCTTGTATCCCAGATGTCATTGCCAGCTCCAAATGGGTTATTAGATGACAAGAGATATTATCTTTGCCAGTATGGCAGTCGTTGTATCACATCATCAGGCATACAGCTGTAACGGACCAGTCAGTCCACACAGACAGATAGATAGACATGAACGCAATCAGCACTTACTACATCGGATTGACCTTGCCCAAACCTGGGTATCCGAGGAGACTTAGGCCCGATACACCGAAACAAGTATGGAAGACATCAACCATATTACCAGGTCTATCAGAAATTCCTCCATGCTCAGTGTCCTATTCGAAAAAGTTATCTGCAAAGTTCATTCAATGTGCTGAAGGATTACACACCTGACATCGGAGAATGAAATCGCTCAGTTTCGTCTTGTCAATCCAATGCAGTTTTCCTATGATCGATAAGCCAGTAAGCACCCACCAGCTGTAGCACACATCCTCAAGTTTCTCAGGTCTACCATTGAGGCCTCCGTTGGTTAGCTGACGCTCACTTAGCCATGCAGCGAGTCTCTCATGGCTGACCAGATCCAGTCTTCGGGCGATGGCAAGAGCTCCAACACATGTAAATACTTGACCAGAGTGTGATTCAGCCCCAGGTATGCGACCGTATGAACCATCGAAGTTCTCGCATGCCTTCACGTAAGCAACAGCCTTATCAACATCAATCTTGTCCATCATATCAAGAATCGAAAGAGCATTGAAAGCGCAATACAAGAACCTTGTGTCTTGTTCTCCCCACTCGTCTCCAGCAAAAGTTCCCGACTCTCGATCTTGGAGGCCAGCAATGACTGTACACAATCAGCTCTCGCCTGGCGCAAAGTTATCATAACGCACATTCTGCCACCTTCGTTTGTCCGCCATGCTTTGATGTCTCGAGGTCCGCCAAGGCATCGACTGTAGCTAGAATTTGCACAGCACTGACGGTATAGAGCATATGAGAGTCATGACCAGGAGCCGCACCAAAACCGCCATCAGCATTCTGACAGTCGAGAACGAATTTGATGGTCTCATCACGAGGCAGCCCCTCCGGGTAACCGAGAAGATGAAGAGCAGTGAGGCCCCAATAGACGCCATTCAAACGGAGGTGTTCAGTCAGCCAATACTGTAACTCGTCTTTCCGCTAAGCTTCGGTCAACCCTATTTCACGACCTTACCTGGAGGCACGCACGGTGTCGAGCTGCTTGATATATTTGACATGTTGATCAATTGCGAGCTTTGTTTCATTGGGCGAGGTGTTGTTATTGCGCGATCCGCCCCGACCAGGGCCAGATACCAACGACATCAAGCCCGCTATGTCATGTAGCAGACTTTCGCGATGTCAGTTGTTTCACAAATCGTAGAGTAGACAAGATCGAAAAAGTACTTTAAGGGTTGAAGGGGCATGTGAGTGCTTCTTTGGAGCCACAGTAGTGTGAAGAACCTTTCCGCCTAAAAGTTGAATCCCGTGGGGGACATGATGCAGTGCATTTGGGGTGAATGATGTGCAGCTTACAGAGCTAATTGCTCGCTAGCTTAATTATGCAGGCAACCATTCCTGTTGCAGACAAAAGACGTGGAGGTGGACGACGTGCCCCCTGGCGCCAAAACTTGCGTAATCCACCAAGAGGATCCCGTGCTCCAGCTGCACTCTTCAACCACAAGGATTGTCATTCTGGCCTAATACAAGAGTAGATCGTGCAGACGAGCACGGACGTGCTTCTCGAAATTTGTGGCCGCAATTAAAAACTAGTTCGAGACACCTTCTTACACGATCCAAGCCTCGGAGACTGTATCCTCTGCTAAAGGGACGAAACAGACCTGCTTTCATAGTGGCCGGTTGCAACGCGACTACACCAGAAAGGTGGTAGCAACCTCAAACCGTGGCGCTTGGTTGGTGCCCCCATTCACCGCGCTCGTATCAAATCCCATGCCAGGAACCATACCACCTACCCACACCATTCAGCTGCAGACACAACCACCATTGTTAACATATCATTTGCGCTTCCATCATTCAACCTTCACGCCAAAAAGAGCCGCTTACCGTAGTCCGAGCCTTCCCGACTTCACCGCTTGCACGCAAAAAGCTGCGGAGTACCGAATTTGTCGTTTGCGCCATCCTCCTGCAGAAACCCTTGACACCAGTTCCCGCAGTTTGAGCAAGTGATCGACCTTCTTCCCCAAAACCATAGTCCTTTCGAAGTCATTCCTACACTCCGCCATACAGAAGTCATACGTCCACTGTGCTCACTGTAATACGTTCAGAGGTCATGTTGATCCAGACCTCTCCTGCATGAAATCGAGGGAGTCGTAATTTGATTGCGAGATTACCAAGCGCACGTGGTTGGTGTCACACTGCTCAAGCCTGATTCACGACTGCACCTCAGCTTACCCTTACAGTGGCCTCAGTGAACTCGACCTGAAATGTATTTCGAAAGTAGATGAAGCATCTTTCCTGCGTTTTACGATATCATCAGTTCACGGAACACCCTCTCAACAGCCGGGAAAATCTAAGGATAACACTCCAATCAACACCGGCTCGATCACCCTCTGAAACAGTTCAATCGGCACATCCGACGAGGCTGAGGTGGGAAGGATTTGGCTGTTGCCAAACGGCCAGTCGCACAATAGAAACACTGGATACTTGTGACAGGTTTCTGGACGATCGATCTTGGTACAGCAATCACTTAGTGTGGACGCCTACATACATTGCAGCACGGCTACCTGCTTGCGCCCAACAGGGTAACCACGTTTTGCCAACATGCCTAAGGCCGTAACCGTTCCGACTCTGAACTTAAACAGTTTGAGACATGTTCCTGACTCTCCAAATGTTGGCACCTTGAGCGCTCGGTCGACCGATACTCCTCAAACCCCAAGATCACCTCCTTTGTCCCCAGGCTACTTTGGCGAAGATCCGATACGCGCGATGCAGGTGCGGCAAGAGAATGGCGCGACATCACCTAGAATGGGTCATCATTTAGACCCATCTTTGTCACCAGGGAGCACGTCTCCGAAACAACACACAAGAGATGCTTCCAAGTCTTTTTTCTCAAACTTGATGGCGTCAAAGTCCTCACAAAAACTACAATTACAATCCCCGGATTGCAATCCCTCTGAAACAGTCGAGAAACAGGGAAGAAGTCGCGGCAGTTCAAAAGACCGATCTCAATATGCAATAAGAAGGCAGACATCAACACCGGATCTACCACGATTGATGAGCAGCAACGGTATCGCCGAAGAAACTATCGAACAACCTCCCCCTGCTTCCGCTGATAACACTATCTCTAAACAGAAGAGCAAGTCCAAGCTCGGCGGTATACTAGCAAGGTCAAGGTCGGGGAGACCTGAAGACGAGAAGAAACATAAGCAGAGAGTCCCTGCGCAGCTCAATTTAGAAGTTCACCCACCTCCAGAGCCCAACGATCAATACGCAGCCCCTCTAAAAACGGCGCCAATCAAGCAAAACAACCGGGATCACCTCCAGGCAACTGAGGGTGTGATCCTCCGCAACCGCTCAGCCGATAGAATGGGCCACGAGGATTCTCGAACACACAGCCAATACTTCCCAAACAACTCAGGTGGCCCACCTTCAACTCATCGCGATGGCACTTCTCTGTTGGCCAACATCCAGCAAACCGGACGCGGCATGAGTGATCGCTTAGGGAAGGCCGGCCGAGGCTTGTTTAACAAAATGACTCGGAGCGGAAGCACGACCGAGCGTGAACTTATCCCCGACGAAAACTACGTTTGCACAACCATTAACCTGCCTCTTGTGAAACAAACCCGCAAGACACGAATAGCAAAGAAACTCGAACTTTCCAAGGACAAAACAGAGTACTGGATGCCTGCCCTACCCTGGCGCTGCATTGACTATCTCAACATGCAATGCGAACAGGAAGGATTATACCGTGTACCAGGGTCGGGGCGGGATGTGAAATTTTGGCAACGTCGCTTTGACACAGAGCATGATATCAATCTGTTCGAGGAGCCGGAGCTATACGACGTTAATACCATCGCATCGCTGTTCAAAGCCTGGCTACGGGACTTACCCGACGAACTTTTCCCCAGATCGACGCAAGCAAGAATAGCCAAACAATGCGCGGGCGCTCAACAGACGCCACAGATGCTGAAGGACGAGCTGAGCCGGCTACCGCCCTTCAACTATTATTTGTTGTTTGCGATCACATGCCACCTGAGTCTGCTGCATAGTTATGCTGATCAGAATAAGATGGACTACCGAAATCTGTGCATCTGCTTTCAACCATGTCTAAAGATTGATGCGTTTTGTTTTCAATTCTTGGTAGTCGACTGGAAAGAGTGCTGGCAGCAGGGTTGTTATACGGAAAAGGAACATCTGGAGGAAGAACGAAGGTACGATCGTGAGGGCTCGATGTCCACGACCGCGACCACGGAAGGAGAGTCCAGTGTCAGTCAAGCAGTTGTGGTGGACGAGAGAGCCGTGAGCTCGGGCAGCAGCAATACGAATATGAATACTAACGGCTCGAATGGAACCATGCAATCGACTGCAACATCACATACCCGGCCACCAAGAAGTGCAGATGGTGGATACTCAAAACCTATGATGGGAAACTCGCAGCTGAAGCCGAAACAGAGAAGCCTCTCATCGTCAGGAAACGAGAGAGCCAGAGCTATGAGCCACGGACCTGCAGCAACTGCACCTGTCGCACCAAGATTAGCAGATCGGACACCTGAGCAGAGGCCAGCAGCAGAGTCGACATTGCCAGAACTAGGGAACATGAGCCCCATCCGAATGTAAGCTACCGAGAAAAACAGTACTCCTGCAACAAGCAGGAGTCCTACATGCCCACTTCGCTTCTCCAAACTCGGGGCCAAGCAGGCAAACGACAACGACATCAACAAACACAGAGACGAAAACACGAGAACCCAGCACAGGACATCACTTTCCCGATGCCCAGTGATGTACCCATGTATTGTATTACTATTTATTTCCCTGAGCGGCTCTTACGAGGGCCGACATAGCGAGTTACGCACGGTTGGCATAATCGCATTTTCCATGTATGTATGCTAATAGGATGGATGGATGATCTAGACGTGGTATTGTAGAAGCTTAGGAAAGTGAAATGCAGCGCAGTGAAGCGATGCGGAATGAGATTCAATTTCTGTATAGAGTGTGAACACTGCTTCCCTGCTATACCTATGTACTTGTACTCATGCCCACTATGCATATGCTCTTACTATGCTTTCCATCATCCAGATCGTTAGTTCCCATTTTAAAGACGTCGAGGTAAAGTGAGTGAAGCAGTACAACTTTATTGGCATGCAGATGAATAAATTTTGGGTTCAAACCAAATGCTGTCACGATTCACGTTTGATTATCCGAATTCGGCAGCGAGTGCGCACTCTTACTTCTTGTCCTTCTTCCTTCAACTTTCTGCTGATTGATATAGACTGGTCTTTTGTCAACGTGGATAGTCAACTCCAGATGCTGAGTGAGTCTCTAATCCTTCTTCAGTACACTATGTGATTCGTTCTGCCTCAGATGCGGACAGCTGCGATATGTGAATCAAGTCAATAGATATATAATACATAGCTCTTCCTATCACAATTTCATGTTCCTACGTTCTCATCTTCACGCCTTCCCTCCTCCCTGTCTCAAAAACACTAGTTCGCAAACGACCACTGAGTTTGCAAAGTTCGCCGACAATACCTCCACCACTTAGACCCCATTTCTCCGCGACTGCGCCATCGGTGACGGCTTCCTTGAATATCCCACTTCGTGCGAAGTATTCTAACAATCCTTTTGATTCTGGCCTGCTCAGTCCCTTCAAGGCTACGAGATCGGTGTGTTCGCTTCTCTCCCGCAGTTCCCAGACTCGTGAATCGACTTTTGTCATGTATGGATCTGTGTACTCGAAGTGAGGTCTGTATGGATGTTCGGGGTTGATCTGTCGTTGTGTGATGTGGCTGGTGACATGGTCGAATGTGGGTGTGGTCGGGTGATTGGATTTAGTTGTTGCTGCCATGATAATGCCGCCGTATGGCAGCATGTTGCGATTTTCTGTAGCTGGAAACAGTAGATCAAGGAATTGATTCACAAGCGTGAATTGGTGGGCATGGATGGGCTTGTAATCTGATGATTTGTAGCGAGTAAGTCCCATCCAGAAATTTACGCCATCGATAGCAATCAACACCGGCGGGCGTGCAGAGCCTTCTTTGGCCTTTTGAGGCTTTGTAGTAAGCTCTTTCCATACCGCATCCCATACTTGTGGCGCAAT